>Ga0209589_1006657_pt1:0-17500 | contig 19005 bp, 13 predicted proteins | sample CowpeawhiteBW_FD_187525 | JGI IMG/M metagenome (GOLD analysis project Ga0209589, IMG submission 187525) | Root nodule microbial communities of legume samples collected from California USA - Cow pea white BW (SPAdes) (version 2) | ecosystem: Host-associated > Plants > Roots > Nodule...
TTATTGAATTGAAGGAGACTTTTAAATACAGAATGAAATGAAACTGTTAAGCTAAATAATAGGAGCTGCACAGAACTGCACGGGTCACAATCCCATGTTTAACAACTTCCTAAAATATCTCCACTACTAAGTTTGTTTGAAAACTGTCAAACAACTTTTAATTAAAAAATTAAAACAAATAAATTATTTTAATGTAAATGAAACAGGCAGCAACTGAAGTATAATCTTTAACAGTTATGTTTTATACCACATTTATCACAAAAATTTACAAACTTCTCATTTTGGAATTCTCCTCCATGATCTCTTCGTAAAGAACAAATTTTATAGTCTTTCTCATGTTCCACAACTTTGGTAAGTCTTTTGAAAGCTTGAAAGGTGTCATTCTTGGATGCAAGAAATAATGTCCATGTATACCTAGAAAATTCATCAACAATGACTAATGCATAAAAGTTGCCACTAAGACTCATGGTTGGTGATGGATCAAACAAATCTATGTGTAGCAATTCCAACGGTTTGGTAGTAGAAACACAATTCTTTGGTTTAAAGGAAAATTTTGTCTCAAAAATTTGAGTTTCGATAACCCTTTAACTAGAATTTTTTTCTATTTAATTAATTCAAATGATCCATATATATGTGACAAAGTCTTTTATGCCATAACCATGTATTATCTTCCCTAGTAAGAAAACATTTTACACTAAATGATACGAGATTGAGATAAAGTAAATAGATATTGTTCACTCTTTTACCAACAAGAACAACGCTGCCAATTTTCTCATCACAAATGAGGCAATGTCCAGGTTCAAACACCACTTTATGTCCTTTGTCACAAAGTTGACTTATAGCGATCAAATTGTGTTTTAACCCTTCTACATATAGCACTTTTTTATGTTGAAGGCATATTTGTTACTGATAGTTCTAGATCCAAGAATTCAACCTTTGTTATTATCTCCATAAGTGACATAACCTTCACTTTTAAAGCTTAACTTTGCAAAATTTTTAGCATCACTAGTCATGTGCCTAGAAAAACCACTATCAAGGTACCAAAGATCCTTTTATGAACTTAATTCTTGCAAAACAAATTCAAACAAGATGTGGTTCCTTTGCTAAATTAGGTCCAATAGGGTTTATTGCCTCTCGTTTCTTTTTGGAATCCATTAATTGAGAACTCCTCTAGGAACATCAAATCTTTTGATATTGCACTTCTTAACAACATGACCTTTTCTTAATTAATAATGACATCATGAAACAAAAGGCATTTCATTCAATTGGTTTGTGGAGAAGAAATTTGAAAACTTCTTGACTTTCTTTTTAGAAAGATGTTTATAACTAATCCCAACTTTGTTAGAAACACAATTCTATGAATCAACAACAACTTTCAAATTTGCTTTTCCCTTGGTAAATCTTGCACAAGTTTTTATTAAATATTTTTTTTAACCTGTGTAGTTTTCACAAATTTTACAAACTAACTGATTTTCACAAGTACATGTATTTTACTTCCATTTTTAACTTCTAATCAATTAAAATGATAGTCCTTAACACATGAACTCGTGTGATGCTCTTAGATCTTCAAACAAAAGAACGACTATAGTAGATTTATAGAGAACAAGAGAAAGAAGATAGAAAATTTGATGCTTGTGTATCCATGATGCCCTTTATAAGTTTTGTACCCATGTGAAATTCTTTCTATAAACAAAACTTTAACGAACAAAAAAGATGTGAAAAAAATAATACGGGCGTGACATAATATTTAGGGATATATTTGATGCTTCACTAGAAAAAGCCATTAACGATGAAATTCGGTAAATCAAAGAAAGTTAGAAAGCAAAAGTTACGAACATTTATCTAATTCTTTTCACAATTCGCTAAAATTTATATAAACTGTATTAACGATGTGAGGTTTTTTTTTTCTTATTTAACAATTACGATTCATTGTCCTCATTTCGCATGGTGCTTGCCTTATTAATTTTCGCAATATTAAAATTATTAAGTACAAACTAATTCTTTATTATCAATTTTGGAATAATATGTGGTTCATAAAAGAAATATTCATTTGACCTTATAATAGACATGATGTTCCAAAAAAAAATATTAGAAATATATAATAAGCAATTTTATTTGAAAAAAGAAGGAAAGAAAAGGATATATGAGATTTTTTTCTTGGTTGGCATAATTAAGAAGAATTGTGGTGGTGGTGTACCTGGTATTGGATTCTTTTTCAGTGATGCTTGCCTTGCCTGAACCACCTGAAAATTTGCAAATGGTAATAAAGTAGACTACTGTATGGGACCCATTACAAAGCTCAGAAAGATTAATTATATATAGCACTACCAACTTCCTTTGATTTTCTTTTTTCTTTTGTACATTTTTTTTGTGAGAGACAATTTTTATTATTACTGATGACAAAAGTTTTCTTGTTAAAATATAGTTTGTAAATTGTAATCACTAATTATATTTTAATAATTTCATGCTAATTAAGATATTTAGGGTTTAGGGTTACTGTTAATTAAAAATTAGGGTTTATTTTAGTACTGTATATAAGGAAACGTTTGTACCAAAGATCTTTCCGATATTGTTGAAGTAAAACTTTATTTTTATTTAAAAAATAAAATAAAAAAGCATAGAAGGAATTGCATGTGTATTTTATTATTTATATAATTAATAAGATTATTAATAAAGTATAGAATTAGACTTATATAGTCTCCTAAGTCTACTTGAAATAAAAATAAAATATAAAACATATAGCAGTTGTAAATAACGAATCAATTCAATACTTCAACACTATAATTAAGTAAAATAGAAAAAAAATACAAAATTGCATTCTATTTCTAGCAACATTTTTACTTTTAGAGTGTGTTTGGATAGAGTATTTTAATGAAGCAATTCACTTTTTTGAAGAATTTAGATTTCTTTATAATGAAATGCTTTGTTTGGATATAGAAATTAAAAAGCATTTCAAATGCAAGTATTTTTTTTTGAAGGATTTCAATTAGCTAAATTAGTAGAAATTCAAATATCCTCAAAATAGGTGGAATTTGAAATTCTTTCCACTCAACCTCACATTCTAGACGATCCGAACGAGTACGATAACCTGGACGTGCCCAATGACCCAGACGGGCCTGACGACCCGAACGTGCCCAATGACCCAGACGGGCCTGACGACTCGAACGTGCCCAACGACCCGGACGGGCCCAGCGAACTGGACGAGCCCGACAATCTAGACGGACTCGATGACCTGAACGGGCCTAACGACCTAGACGGGCTAGACAACCCGGACGAGCCCGACGACCCAAACGAGCCCGACGACCCAGATGAGCCCTTCCAAATCATTGGGCCCGACGACCCGGAAGTGCGGGACGATGCAAACAGGCCTTACGAGCCCGACGACCCGGACGAGCCCAATGACCCGGACAGGAATGATGATCCGGACGGGTCCGATGACACAAACAGTCTCGACGATCCAGACGGGCCCAAGGACTCGTACGAGCCAAACTATCCGGACGGGCCCATCGATTTGAAAGGGCCCGTACGAGTTGTCGGGCCCGTCTAGGTCATCAAGCATGTCCAGGTCGTCGAACGTGTTCAAGTTGTCTAGGTCATCGGGCATGTCCGGGTTGTCGAACGTGTCGAGTCGTCGGGCTCGTCCGGGTCCTCGGGCTCGTCTAGGTGTACAGGCTAGTCTAGGTGTACGGGCTCGTTTGGGTATTTGGACCCGTCTGGGTATTCAGACCTGTCTGGATATTAGGCCCCGTCCAGATTATCGGGCTCGTCCAGGTCGTCGGGCCCGTCTTCATCGTCGGGCCCGTTCGGGTCATCGGACCCATCTGGAGCATTAGGCCAATGACCTAGACAGGTTGGACCGGGCCATATTGACGACCTGGACGGGCCTCTATATCATCGGGCCACCCAGCTTGTTTGGGCTTCCCAGTCGTTCCAGCTCGGGTGGGTCATCGGGTCTAACCAATCTGGTTGTGTAGTTGGGTTTGCCCGACCCATCTGGGTTGCCGAGCATGTTTCCAAATGTATCATGAACTCAAAACATAATTAAGCCTAAAATAAATATCTTTAAATTAAATTTTATCTCACAATAAATTCAATTTTTTTTTCAAACATGAAATTGAAATGTAAGGTATTTTAATTTTCTTGTCCAAACAAATTATTTAAAAAATGAATGAAATTTAATTGCAAGCAATTCAAATGCAAAACATTTCAATTTCTAAGCATCGTTGAAATGCTCCATCCAAACACAAGGTTAGGGTTTAGTAACGATGCAACATTAGAAGGATTTGAATGAATCTCACATACATTTTAAAATTTGAACAATTGAATATGAAAATAATTATAAAAAAAAATTACAAAGACCAAAGAACAACCAAGCCATATAGCATATATGTTTTGTGGCATCTAGAACACGGGAAGAGAATTCCAAAAACACAAATAACAACAACATATTACAAGAAGAAAAATCTCTTGATGTTAGAGAATGAAAATAGGGATAAAGAATGTGCAAAGGAGAATGAAATAATTATGATGTTCTACATAGACTCTTACCTTGTGTTTGGATGGAGCATTTCAACAATGCTTAGAAATTGAAATGTTTTGCATTTGAATTGTTTGGAATCAAATTCCATTCATTTTTTAAATAATTTGTTTGGATAAGGAAATTAAAATACCTTACATTTCAATTTCTTGTTTGAAAAAAAAATTGAATTTATTGTGAGATAAAATTTAATTTTAATATTTATTTTAGGCTTAATTATGTTTTGAGTTAATGATAAATTTGGAAACCCGACGATCAAGAAGGGCCCGACGACACGGAAAGGTCTGACAACCCGGACGGGCCCGACGACCTAGACGGGTCCGACGACTCGGACGGGCCTTCCAAACCGTTGGGTTCGTCGGGCTCGTCGGGTTCGTTTGGATAGTTTGACCCGTCCGAGTCGTTGGGTCCATCTATGTCATTGGGACCGTCCATGTCGTTGGGTCCGTCTGGATCATCGGGCTTGACGGTTTGGAAGGGTCCATCCAGGTTGTCGGGCCCGTCCAAGTCGTTGGACCCGTCCAGGTTGTCGTGCTTGTTTGGGTCGTCAGGCCCAAAGGTTTGGAAGGGCCCATTCAGGTCGTCGCGCAGTCTGTGTTGTAGGGCCCGTATGGGTCGTCAGGCTCATCCGGGTCGTCGGGCCCATCTGGATTGTCAGGCCCATTCGGGTCGTCGGACTCGTCTGAATTGTCGGGCCCGTTAGATCATTGATCTTGTCCGGATAGTCTGCCCCCGTCTGAGTCGTCTGGCCATTCTGGGTCGTCGAGCCCGTTCTGGTCGTAAGGCTCGACTGGGTCGTTGGGTCCGTCCGGGTCGACGGGCTCGTCTGGGTCAACGGACAGGCCCGTCTAGATCATTGAGCCCATTCAGGTCGTCAGGCCCGTTTGGGTCGTCGGACCTGTCTGGATCGTTGAGCCCATTCCGGTCGTTGGACCTGTCTGGGTCGTCGGGTCCGTCTGGGTCGTCGAACCTGTCTGGATTATTGAGCCCATTCGGGTCGTCGAACCCGTCTGAATTGTCGGGCCCGTTTGTGTCATCGGGCCTACCAAAGAGTCTAGAATATGAGGTTGAGTGAGAAGAATTTCAAATTCCACCTATTTTGAAGGTATTTGAATTTCTACTAATTTAACCAATTTAAATTCCTCAAAAAAATGCTTGCATTTGAAATGCTTTTTAATTTCTATATCCAAACTAAGCATTTCATTACAAAGCAATCTAAATTCTTCAAAAAAATGAATTACTTCATTAAAATACTCTATCCAAAGACATTCTTAAGAGTTGAATAAGCTTCAATAAGTGCAACCTAACATGTATAAGATCACGCCTACATAAAGTTCTAACCCTTTTGAAGGTGGCGTGAATAATGTCTTAGATTTGTCAGAAGAATTTGAATATTGTTATATTGAGTTCATGATCAAATAGCATAATAATGTTCTTGTGGTATGACATTGTGCCAACCATTTTGTGTAAAATTTATTGGTTTTGATAGTAGGTTGGTTATATTGCTCTCACTTGATTGACAGCATGTTGTCCTGTCTTCAGTCCAACAATTTACTTAAGCGCTTTCACCTCCCAACCTTAATGCTTGAAGAATGAGTTGTTCAATCAAATTAGGGTTTACTCCAACCAAACATAATACTTTAATGCTTATGGATAATGAAACTAGGTATAATGTATTTCAGGCTTGAAGGAGTTCTGGATAATTTCATTGTTGATAATGAAACTAGATTCTCTGAGGAGTTTTTGGTATTATTTTTCTACTGGGTATTCAAATTGCACCAATATTGATATATTAAAAAATATTTAATATATTTTTAAAGATTAAAATTAGTGTTTGTAAGCACATTTTAAAGACTTGGCAGAGTAAAAAAAAGTTAATTAAAAACTATGAAGTTATGATCGTTCATAGTCATTATTAATTTAAACGATATTAATAAAATATGACTAAATTAAATAAAATTAATAAAAATTGAAACTTATTTAAGTATAAATACAAATTTGGGATAAAAAAAAGTATTTTAACCTTCTTTTTAAATAAAGGAATCTTCTTACCTTACCAAGAAAAATGAGAGTTACATGGATGTAGTAAACTCTTAGACACTAGATTAAATATAATTGAAATCCATTGAACTACTTTGCATTGAATTTGGAGTCACTTTCTGTCCCCTTTAGTGTAAACAATACCAAAACCATCTTACGTACGTTGATAGTTAAATGTTATCTATAATACAACACTTTTGTAATTTTAGAAGTCAAAGTAATGTTCTATTCATAGAATTTTTTTTTTTTCGCTTTTGGACAAAGTGAAAATTCTAGTATAATAAATCGTAACTAGTTTTGTTTCATATTAACCTGATTAATAAAAAGTAAAATTTTACTAATTGATTCTTGCTTTATTTCTTTATCTATGCACATATATCACCAATCTTTCACAGTTTGACCTCAGACTAATGTGATTCAACAAATAAAATTCTTCTCTCCTATTATTGAGAAGGATATTGGAAAATGCAATTGTTATATCCTTTCATATTTAAAAATAATGTACTATAATAAAGTTATGTATCAAATCTAGCCTGTGAATTTTTCCAGCCTTATCAAAGATTTTCTATTCGTATATCGATTTTTATACTTTTTAACTCCAGTTTTAATTATGAGATGTTATTACATTAGCATGATAGCTTATTACTACATTTTATTATCAATCTTATGTGAATCTTCTTTTAAAATAATGTATGGTCTTCCCTTTTTATATATATTATTCTTCCTTTATTAAGATTTCACATGTTGGATTCATTTCATTGTAATATATATTAGATTTTGAAAATTATATCTTTGGTCTTATTATTGTTAGAAAATCTCAACTACTTTTTTATTTTATTTTTATGCCTCTCAATTTAGTCTTTATTTTAGAGAATTTGGTGCAATTATATCTTTTTCGTTAATATTGTGTTAACAACGTTAAATATGTGTCACATTTCATTATTTTTTTTTTACTTTTCTTTAATTCTTTTTAAAAATGTTTAAAATTTTTATTTATTTTTTAAATTTTTAAAAAATAATAATTTGTTATGTGTAAAACTAACATTATGTCACATGGTAATGACAGTGTGATAGTGACTATGACAGTGTCTTGTGTCCGTATCAAGTCATGTGTTATTACCTCAGTCTCATCTTAATCCTTATATTTTTTATTTTGGGACAATCCCGTTCCAATTTATTTTAAAATTGTACAGTTCCATCCCTTACCAAATTGAATAGTTTTAACAAAATTAACTACAATTAAATTCATATTTTACATTATTTTTTTTTCAAATTTTATATTTATTTCTTTTAAATTTTTATAAAATTGTTTAAAATTATTTTAAGACTTGACATTTAAATTTATAAAATTGTTATTTTTTAAACCAATTCAAACATTTATAATAAAATTACTGAATTTTACACTATTTAAAATATTCAATCATTTGAAATATAAATTGAAATAAAAAATAATATTAAAACATGATGTAATAAAATATCAATACAAATAAAGTTCAATGTAAAAGATAAATTTTACAAGAATCAAAAAAGTTGATAAATTTATTTTATTTTATGAAAGGCAATTGATAAACAAATTTAGCATATTTGTTAGTTGAAATTAATTTTGGATTTCTTTTTATTTACATGCTTTCTATTAATAAATTTAAAAGAATTTTAGATAAAGTTCAATGTAACGTTCCATTTAATTATTAAGCAAAATTAAAAGAAACGTCACACAAAAATAGTACTGTAGAGTAGTCTTGAGGTCTTTAACACAACCCCTACAAACTGGGCACACCAGGATGTCAACGGAAACCAGATAAAAGTCTAACAAATGAGAGTAGAATAGTAAAGCATAAAGCAATACATGGGCCATAGCCCTAAAGAAAGCCCAAGAAGAAAAAAAATAAAGTCCAGTCTAGATGGCTAAGTAGCGGAATCGCCATTTCCTTGTTGACCGTGAGAACCTCACCCATCTGCTCCCACCAATTAAATTGATGATCATCGCAAGAAAGAAGAGCCACATACAAGACAACCATACAACAAACAGAGTAAGCTAGAGTAAAACAGTTCATCAAATAGATACATATCATCACCCAATTCAAGCATTTCATATATCACCCAAACATGTTCTGACTTCTCAAACAATACACTAGACCCTGACTCGACTCATCCCGATACGTATAGTCTGGTCGGATTCAGCGGATGCTTGCACTCGTGGTGGATACCTCTGCTCACCCCCGAGCTGCTCACCCCCGAGCTATGTGTTACAAGTGTTACAATGAATCATTTTCCCTCACCACAAGGTTAGCCCTTAATGAGTTTCAGGCCTCCTGCTACTCTCACCACAGGAGTCAGTCCGCTCTAAGTGAGACTAACTAACACCTTAGAGTGTCAGGATGCAACCTTACCTTGAATCCTTACTAGACTATACAGATGGGGCACCACCATGAACACCCACTAACAAGGGTCATGGAATTACGTTCCGACCACTGAAGCGCGACCCTGAGAGTCTCACCTAGAGACCCCAAGGAATTACGCACTGACACAGACCAACATATATAACCACCAAGAATTTACACATACATTACACATAAATTTCATACCAACATCCATAAACAAATCCTCATTTCTCACGGCTAAATCCATACCAATTCGTCGTTACCAATCATGAGTAAAATGTTTCCTCTCATACCAATACCATGCCACTGGTTTACCAACCATCAAGGTCCATTGTTGCTCATTCCAAAATTGTGACCACACGCACATATATATGTATCCAACTTCTCATGTACAACTCATATAGAAATCATGTCAAGCTCACAATTCCCCACAAATAATCCCCTCCCAATCATGCATATTCATTTCCCCCATGCCATCATATAATAGTACAATAAAGTACAGCCCAACCATCAAAAGACAAGAAGAACACCAAGCTGAAACACATTTTTGCTCAACCCCTCGCTCAGGCTGAGGAGCCTCGCCCAGGCGAGAGACTCTCGCTCAAGCGAGTTCTCTTCGCCTAGGCGAGAGTTCGCAAATCTGGAACAGTGGCCTCTGCACGTTCTCGCTTAGGCGAGACTCGCCTCGCCTGAGCGAGACGCTCACTTGCTCAAAACTGAGTGGGTCGCCTAGGCGACCATTTGCGCGAGAAGGCCTGGGCGAGCCTCTGCTCACCTCGCCTAGGCGAGACAAGCTCGCTTGGACGAGTTTAACAGTCTCCGCCACTGTCGTACCTGTATCATTTGTATTTTCCATATACCAACAACAACATCAACCATTTCATACCTTCGCAGCAACATACTAGTTCAAGGATCATAAAAATATACCACAAAACAACTCGCAAACACATTAAACAAAGAGGTTCTAGCTTCCCGTACCTGGACAAAGCTAGTTGGAACCTCGACACCCAAACTGTGGAGCACGAACAACTTCCAGAAACTGACTCAGAGCTGGAAAATAGTGAGTAAGAGCGGGTCATTACGGAACCCTGACAACCGCTACGAAAATAGACCAAGGAGGGAAACTACTAGTTGGAGAGCGTGAGTTAAGGACGACCAAGTTGAATGGGAACTGAAGGTACCGTGGAACCGTAGCAGAGAAGGCGGCTGCAGTCCTAGGTTCTGTGAAAATGAGAGGAAAGTGTGACTTAGGGCAACGAAGGATGATTTTATTTACTGGGTCAGCCCTTAGCCCCACTTACAAGGGCAGCCCCTTTAATTTAGGGCATGAATAAATGAAATGTTCTTAATGGGCCTTACATTCAATGTAAAATATAAATTTAAATAAACTTAATCTTATTAAAAAAGTTTAATAAAAATATTTATATAAAATTTATATAAAAGTTAAATTTGTTAAAAAAGCAAAATTAATCAATTTAAAAAAAAATTAGAACCGAATGAAAAAATAGATAGGCCAATCTAAGACTAAGGTAATGATACATGACGTGATTGTGACACGTGACATTGCAACTGTCACATCATATTAATACTATCAGATAACACGACATTAATTTGACATATGACAATTTTTTTTTAAATTAAAAAAATTAAAAAAAATTAAAAAATAATAATGAACTGACAAATGACACCTATTTAATGTTGTTAGTATAGTACTAATGAAAGGATGATTGCTGTCAAATTTTCTAAAATAGAGAGCAAATCGAGACACATAAAAAAAAGATCTTATTAAAATTTCTCTACAAAAATGAAAATCAAAGACATAATTTAATATTTTTAAAAAATTAATACATTTTTTCTTATTCAAAATCTTGAAATAATAAATATACAAGTTTTTTTATATATTACTCATTCATTCGTGTGCTAATAACATGAGAACTTTGCATCCACCATTTGATTCAATGAACTGAACACTTGCAGTCTTGCTTTCTATCATTAGTGTTGCACTTCTTTAAGCATATGAATTTTGTTCATATAGCAATGAACATAATTCATTTTTTGAAGAACATCCAAAAAATAATAATGATAAATGATCTTGACAGCACTAGGGCAAAGTGGAAGAAAGTGCCTGTCAGTTCTTTAAAGAATTACAAGAGAAAAGTATGTGCGTCCAAAGCTTCTTCTCTTTCTTTTCATTATTACATGTATGCCCAGTTGTTGACCTAATTTCTTCAAAGCAGGGAATGGTGTCCCAAATGAAATTAATTTTTTTTATTAATAGCCAGCATGAAAAAATGATTTTCAATCTACTTTGTTTCTCTCATTGTGAAGAAAATAAAGCTAATGTAAACTCGTTTGTTGAAGTTTTGATAATATGAAGTAAATTATTAGAACTTAAGACAAATGAATTTTTATGTTTTTTTTTTTAACTAGTAATTTGTAGAGATTTTTTTTATCTAAATGCATGCAAACTAAAGTTATATAATACAGATCGATTCTATATAAAAAACTCTTTTATGAATATTTTGATAAGACATTATTAGACATTTAAAATGTACATAAACATAAAATTCATAGTAAAAATTATCAGAATAAAAAATAGATATATAAAATAACTTTATTCTTAAAAAGGTTATTAGAAATTGAAATGATGAAGAAAGCACAATCTTGAATCAAAATCTAAAGTAGTTTGAAAGGAAATTTTAAACATAAAACAATAATAAAAAGAAATCACCAAGAAATCCACTTAAAGCGTTTATATAAATAAGATCGAAACAGTAAAAAGGAAAGTAATGAACAAAGGAAAAAGAATATCAGGGGTAAAAGGAAAACTATAAGTATTGGAGATTTAGTTATTTGTGACTTTCAATTTGATACTTAAATTTGTAATTATAAGAAACTTATTACAAAGTTGGTAAACAAAATTACTTGTATTGATTTCACAATTTTTTTGTTATGGTTGATGTTTTACATTTTTGCAGGAGATATTATATAGGAACTTCAACCTGGAAAATTGGAAGAAGTAGTTTGGAATAAAATTAAAGACATATGTTATCAAGAACCCATTATTATACAATTAACAACATAAGCATTAATATATATATGTCACATTTTAATGGGAAAAAAAAGGACAATTCAATGTGTCAGGATTTGTAGTTGATTTGGGAAATTATGTGTATATATATTAATATGTGCATTTGGATCAAAGAACAATATTGTTCAAGTGGTTTATAAGCATACGGAATATGGGAACTCTTCATATTTTGTAATCTCATTTAATCCTTCCTTCATTCCTTTATGAGAGAGAAAGAGATTTTTTAAATAATTATTTATTTACTCTTAATTACATAATACTTACATTAGGTTTGTCAAATACTCGTTGTAGGTGGAAAGAGAGGTCCAATGAGAGTTTTAACTCTCCTATATTCTTTTCAATCTCTTCAATTAAAAATGAGTATGAAACCTTCCTTTTGATTCATTAAAAAGTAATCCTCTTATTACATACATTCATGAGAACACTCCTTTGACCTCTAATTTTTTTTCCTTTATTAAAAGTCTTTAAAAGTTTCTCATTCTTAAAACATTTGACTTCCATAGTAATAGTAATTATGAGTCTAAAATTTATTCCAAGACAAGAAAAAAATAGAGCTGTCAAAATGGGCCGCCCGGCCCGGCCTGACCCACCACAGGTTGGTCACTTGGTGGACCAACCCAACCCGACTCACTTATAAGCGAGCTGAAAAACTTCGAACCCGATTCGGCCCACCACAGATTGGTGGATTAAACGGATTGGCTCACTAGCCCACTTAATTAAAATAAAATATAATTTTTTTTCTTAAGTTATAACTTATAATTCATATTAAAATTTAAATAAACTTCAATACAATCTAAGTACAATTCAAAATGATGTTAAACTCCAATACAAACCAAAATTAAAAAAAAAAACAAATTATTATCTAAGATCAAAGCATTATTGTCACTTATCCAGCTATAATATTAGAGTCTTGAATGGATAAATCCATAATATTTTAATCTCTTGAAGCTTCTTCTTTATCCTTATCTATTTGGAGTTGAAGATAGGTTTTCATTTGCCAACCCACTAATGTGTTTGGTTAAAAAAACAACCTAACATAATGTGTGTGACCATACGGGTTGGTGGGCCAACCTGGCTCACCACAGGTTCAACCCGGGTGAGCCAAGTTCTTGGTGGGCCGGTCAAAAATTGATCCGTACTGACATTTTTAAAAATATTTCAAACCAAACCCAGCCCAAACCCGTGATGGGCCGGATTGGCCAACAGGTTCTGACCAATGTAATGCCAAATGCGATTGTAATTTTGTAAATACTAAGAACTATATTAGATCAATTGTAGCAGGAATCTATCTAATATGTACATATTAGACCAATTAGAAAAAACAATCGATTTAATATGTCTTTTTCTTTACCACGTGAAACCCTCTTTTCACTTTTCGCGAAGTTCCTACTCTTCTCATCTCCTACAGAGCAATCCTCACTTTTTCCTTACTTTTCAACTCTTGTATGTCTTATTTTGAAGCCCGAAAACCTTATCTTTCAAAGCAGCCATTTGTTGTTCGTCACAAATGTTGATTCACCAGATCTCCACCATCGCGACGACACCCTAGGAATATGTTGCTTGTTCAATATGGACTAAGCTCCAAGGAGGCCTAATTACCGTTGATTAAAGCATGTAACAAATGCATGGCTTATATGTGGTTCCAATTCAATTCACACTTTCATAAGTAAATTTATGATTCATGAATACTTAAAAAATCACACGTATAACTATTCACATGAGCTTAGCTTAAGTGGTGCTTTGTGTGTGCTTTGAGTATAAATAACATGACGAACAATCATGTTTTATTCATGATTACCTGACCCTCTTTTTGTGTTTTGTTGGCACTATCTTGTTCTAAACGTGTCTTACATGGGAGTAGATGATAGAACTAAGGTTAGCGCACTATTGGGAAGGGATTAAATGCTTATGGAGGATAGCAAAGGGGTAGTTCTCTTCTAATGTTTTAAGTTGAATCTGATGTGCAACTAAACCCTTAAACTTTATGTTCAAATGGTGGTGTAATGTCTAAGATTGATGAACCCAATGTATTATATTTTCATAAGCAATCATAATATTTGAAACATCTTTTCCTTATCATTAAGAAATCAAATTGAGCAAATGATTCATTTAAATGGTTAGATGAGTTAGATTTCCTTTTATTAGATGATGCCTTCTAGTAAATAATAGCAGGTCAACTCAACTATTAGACGATACCTTGTGGATGTAAAGAAATAAAACGTGAGGAAATAAAAAAATAGGGTTACAACCTTTAGATAGAATGCTAATGGATAAGTTAAAGCAAAACAAAGAGATAACTTGATAAGATCATAGCGTTGTTAGGTATATTTCAAGAGAGGTATAAAGAAATATGAACCTTAGAAGGTTGGAAGGATCTTGATCATCTCATGAAGGTGTAAGGAAGATGAAATCTAGGGAAGGAGAGAGTAACAACGATGAAAGCACAAAACAACCATGGAACGAGTCATGTGAATTGAACAAGATGAATGAAATTATAAGAATAAGTAATGAAATGAAAGTAAAAATGAACTTAGCTTAGAAAATGAAGAAGAACACACCACCTTTAATCCAAGAGCCAAAGAATAAATTCATGGAGATTCACCACTTGAGAAAACTTCTCAAGATAAGAACCAAAACAAGAGAATAGAACTCTCTAATTCTCAAAATTGTTCAATGGAGAATTTCATTCCAAACTAAACTTGTGTTTTACAAATGAAGGAGACTTTTATTTGTAATGGAGGAACTCAACCTTGGGTAAAAGAAGGGACCAAAATTTGGAGTTAACTTTGCTAATCAAGAGTTAATTCCACTAATGATGATTAAAACACATAACACCGCAAAATTAGGGAATGCACATGGTTAGTTCCTATAAATTAGGAAAATGTAATGATTACAAGTGGAAAGCAATGATGATTTAGACTAATACATTCCACGTAGCGCTTAAAAAGTGCCTTAAAAGGCATAACAAGACTCTTGGAAGTTAAAAGGGTTGAATGGAAATTCAAACTACCCATGTGCTCATGAAATTAGTGCATGTCGGTAGTCTATCAACTCTAAAAGACACTTCTAATCTCTATATTTTGTCCAAGCTTCCATTAAGTTCTTAACCTCTCTCAAGTTCCTTTCAAATCAATGAATCTACTCATTTTACAATTTCTCTAATTTTATCCTCCAAAGCCTTGAGTTTTCCTCTTATTAGCCTTCATGAGAATCTTCCTTTTATTTTTTCTTCTTTATTCTCCTTTGCCACGCTTCTTGTTTGAATTCCTTAAAGCTCTTATTATATTTCTTCAACAAGCTATTTTTCATCTTTATTTACATCACGGAGGGATAACTCTTTAAGGTCAAGTAAGGGAAGCCAACTAGTTTTTCTTTCATGTGTATGTAAGGGGCCAACTAGTTTTCTATCATTCATTTATGGGTGATTTGTGTTCATATATTGTAATGTGGTGAAAATGCATGTTATTAATTGGGTGTTATCGATTTCTTACATATTTAAATTGGGAATTATGTTACTATGATGGGATAAAGAACGTGTGATATTATTCATTTCATGTATTGAATTGTGTTTGTTGTTATTTATGAGGGAAGCTAACCAGATTTTTACATGTGTGTTGATTTGAGTTCGTGTTGTGATCATATGCTGGAAATATGTGTTTTCTGATATAGATATCAAGTTAGTTTGGGATTTGTTTTGATGTGCTGCTTGTGGGGCAATGATGTGTATTAAAAGAATAGGAAATTGTGATTTTATGAACTTGTTATGTGCGTGTGTGGTGAGTTTTCATAAACACTAATGGGAATGCATATGAGTATGTCTCAGTTAACATTTGATCCATTATGCAATGCATGATATTTCAAATATTTGTTCCAAAACTAGGGAGGCTTGTAACTTTGTGAGAACAAGATTTGTTCCATAGTCGAGGAAGTTGGTAGGTCTGTGTGAGCGGTGATTTTGTTTTGAGTTTAAATGAAATTATGCAAATTTAAATTTTTATTTTTTGAAAATTTATATTTTATGCAAATTTGTATGGCCTGGATTTTGATCCATGTGACTTATATTTTCAAGATATGATTTATGTTTCATTATGTTAGTTTACCTTTCTATTTGTTTGTTTTTGTGTTTGATTATATGATGATCATGTATTATACATGGGACCAAACGATAACTCAAGTGGTGATGCACAACACAAGAGAGAATGGTAAAAATCAGGATATGTTTGTGCAAGCTTATAGTCTTATGTTATACATTTAGTTTACATTTTTAGTAACGTTTCTAGTTGTAAAATAATAATTTTCATTGAGATTCAAATAAAATAGTGATAAAGTTTATTTTTAATTATGTAATTGAATAGGGATATTCATGTTAGCTGTATAGATCATGTAGGTAAAACCTGGGATGTTACATTTAACAACATTATAGGAAGTTTTCTTAAGAATTAACGGATCTCAAAATTAATCAAACACATGAACAAAGTTAAAGGTAAATGTAATGAAAGATATTCTACCTTTGTGTGTGTATATGTGTGTGTGTGTGTGTCTGTGTGTGTCTCCGTGTGTGTGTGTGTGTGTTTGTGTCTATGTCTGTGTGTGTGTGTGTTTGCATGTCTAGGTGTGTCCAGTGGCGGAAGATGGTTGTGATAGAGGGGAGCCACGACTCCCCCAACCATTTTTTTTTCTTTATTTTCTATTTATTTAAAAAATAATATTTATATATTATTACTTTATTTATATTAATTGATTTTTATTTTATTTTATTTTCTATATGTTTTAAAAAAAATATGTATATATTATTACTTTATTTATATTATTTTAGTTTGGAAAATGTTTTTTAAAATTTAAAAATCACGTTTTTTTCTCTATTATAATTTCTTATAGTTTTTTATTTGGTTTCTCTCTTTCGTGCCTCCATCTCTTTCTTTCGTTTTTTATTTCCATCTTAATTTTCACTATCAATTTCTTATTATTTTCAAAATCAAATTGCACTACGATAAAATTGAAGAGTTAATGAACATTTTGGACCGAACAATTTCTTATTTTAAGTAAGTTCATTTTTCCCTTTTTTTTTGAAGCAATTTGTTTCCCTCTTGCATGTGGCTTTTCTATGCTCTAGACATATCTCTATCTGTTAGAGATCATAAAATCATGCTTTAATTGTTGATCAAACTCTTCTTTGTGTAAATAGGACTATTTTAGGCTTTGAAGTTGTGCAAGGAAAGAACAAGATTAGGAATCTACTCTAAGGTAAGGGAACCTAATCATTTAGAAGTTATTAGTTTCTTAAAATATTGAGTCTTGCTTTTAAGATTTAATTTGGAGTATTCATAATTTTATTTTTTTGTAAATAGGTGAGAGGTGACAAATTTATATCAGAAAAATTATGATAAAGAGTAAAAGAATTGATTCTTTTTTCAAGAGGAAGGCTTGTGATGAAGATGAAAAAAATGCATC
>Ga0209589_1006659_pt1 | contig 19003 bp, 9 predicted proteins | sample CowpeawhiteBW_FD_187525 | JGI IMG/M metagenome (GOLD analysis project Ga0209589, IMG submission 187525) | Root nodule microbial communities of legume samples collected from California USA - Cow pea white BW (SPAdes) (version 2) | ecosystem: Host-associated > Plants > Roots > Nodule | place: USA...
ATTAGAAAAAAAATTAATAATTATATTCTTATAATATTTTAAATAATTATATTCTATTTAGAAATTAAATATAAGAATTTATTCAATTTATAATTAAATTTAATAATTTATAATTGAATTTAAAAATAATAAATTTAAAGGTCAATTTTAGAAAAGATATTAATATAATTTGTATAAAAGATATTAAATTTAGTGTCAATTTGAAAAGCACAAAATTGATTTATTTTAATAAAAATTGGAATTAAATTGAACAAAAATAACGAATATAGAGACTAAATTGAACAAAAAAAATAATACTACCACAAACTGACACGTGGCACTAGCATTGACACGTGACACAATTCATTTTTTTAAAATTTAAAAAAAAATTTAAAAAAAATTTAAAAAAAATCAAAAAAATCAGGAGCTAACACGTGGCATGTACTGTTCAAAAACATTAACTATTTAAACATCGGACCAAATTGACCATAATTTAACGAAAATGAAGACCTAATTGAACATAAAACGAAAATAGAGACCAAATTGAATAAAATCAAAATAAATAGGGACCAAATATATATTTAAGCCTAAAATGTTAATTGTTCCTAGCATAAATATTACTATATAGTATTTATTTTGTTAAAAGTGAAAAAGGCGATGCAAAAGATGATGGTGAGAAATTGCGGGAATTGCAAGAAGCGATCCATACCAAGCTTCCTATGACAGCCCTAGTGAAGAATGGAATTAAAGAGACGTTTATATTAAGAATATACAGATGTGCAGTTAATTAAGGTACATTGTGGAGAAAGACACATTTGATTCCTCATTACCCAGTAATAGTATGAAGCCAGATTTTAGTCATCGGCAAAATATCTCTCCTCTGCATCAATATTGGCCTCCCTCTGCCAATGATCGTCAAGGGTCTCATCATTATCTATTTTAGAGTAATCAAGATGCTCCTGATCTTCCCCTAAAAGAAACTTCTGCTGCATAATGTAGGTGAATTGATCCATCCTGTCCTCTAGTTCTTCTGCAGATATACTTGCTTCCAAATTAACTCTGCCCGGATTGGATAGGGTATCATTATTTACATCAGCCCCATTAAGGTGTCTCTGCCAGTACCAAATAACAACATAATTATTCACGTCTACAAAACACATAGTAACTCCCCATTTCCACAAGCATTAGGAGCATTGGATCCGAAAGCAATACACAGTTTAGGTATTAGTCAAACTATTCAAAACAAAGAATTCAACTAAGAGATACTATAATATAATCGCGTAGGGGGAGGGGTTATAATCCAAAAACAAATGCAAAAAAAACTTCATTGCTTCAATGTCTTCAATACACGGTGTTATCACTGGATTGCCATAATTAGGACATGCCAATAGTGACCATCATAAAAAGCAAGTCGGAGTTACTGCATATGAGATCAGTCCTCGTAAGCTAATTCACAATCATGTGGGTCAAATCAAATGAAGAAAATAGTACCATGAAGTGGATTCCAGATACTGACATGCGGTTGAAATCCAACAGATTTGAAGTCAGGGCTGAAGTATGCAGTTGATTTAGATTATTTATCAAAAAATCCTCTACCCTAACCCGTTATCTAAAGAAAATATAACCTTCAGAAAATAATTAATTAATTGCAACTTAATTGATACATTACTCATCAGTTAAATCTAATTAATCTCATAATACGTAGAAAAGCCATCTGAATCTCCCTCCTAACCCATCTGTTTAGATTATAAGCCCCTTCTCTTCCAACTATCACCACTGAACTAATTCTCGAACTACTATGTAACTCATTCTATAATCAGAAAATATCTTTTACATTATATACCCAAATATTTGCTAATTGGCACAAGTATATGTATTAATTGCTATTCACCTTATTCAGAGAGACCAACACAAAGTTGAATATCATGATTCACCTTTCTCTCTGAGTAAAGATGATGTAGGGTTTTAATTCAATAAAAATAAGAATATGCAAAAGCAGATTAACACTTCTAAATGTAGCGTGAAACAAATTTAGGCATATCCTCAAGAGCATTGGTACCAAAAGATAATAACGAGCATGCACCAAACTAAAGAGACTTACAATCCCACTAGTCATGTGGGGAAAAGGAAGGAAAGGTGTATACAGAATGTTCAGGCTTCGGTATCAAACACAACACATTGATCTAAGATCTTTATAGCTCATGAACATAGTAAACTAAATTTGTACACATGCAGTCTAAATCTGTGTATCCAGTATCTGTAGAAGACAATGACAAAGATGTAGTTGTTTACTTATTTATACAACCCAAGACAGATAGATGATGCTATTTTAAAAAAAAGGGTCTCGTTGATGCTGATAAATTGTTAGTCAACTGTTCTTAAATTGTTCAGCCAGGTTGCTTTATAAATTCTTCATTCAGGGCAATTTGAGTGTGCCGTAAGTCCCAATATAAATATTTTTTGTGGCAATGAACAACCTATGCTGCTTGAATAGTATGGTTCATTTAATTTTTAACTGTTTCGTTCTCTCGTTTAGGAGGATTCCTTTTCAACCCACATTTTCCTTTGTAATTTTCCTCTTCATCTTATTTTTACTTACATGCGATTAAACAAGAACAACAATAGCCTTGTTATCCGACCAAGTGGGATGACTATGCGAACCACACAATACCATTGGGCTCAATTAAAAACCAAATTCTCCAAGGATATTACTGATATACTAGTCAAAACAGAAGAAAATACAAATAAACACATGATTGATAGTTTAAAGATTAGTACCTCTGCAAGCTGTCCATTGCTACCACCTACTCTCTCTTCATCCACTTCCTCCTCCTCCTCCTCCTCTTCTTCCTCCTCCTCCTCCCCCTCCTCTTGAAATCTCTCATTACCAACCCAGTCTCTTTCCGGCACACCCATCCTCTGCTGCTCCCCTCTAATTTTTGCAACCAGCGCCGCTTCCTCACACCTCCTCATCAGAGTCTCCGACCACCGCTCCCCCGGCCTTGCCATGTTTCTGCTGCTCTGGTCCTGAAACTTGCCCACATACTCATGATGCAGATACGGTTCTCTCTCCCTCATGGCATCCTCAGAGAAGTAGTGCCCACCGCACACCAATCTATCCAAATAAGCCCGCCTCCGGTTCTTCACCGTCACCGACCTCATCTTCAACTCCTCCTCCGACGGGCTCATAATGCTCCGCAACCGCTTCATGTGCCAATTAATCTCATAATCGTCTTTCATCGAGTCAAATTCAGTAAGTTCATTGCACGTAAGCTGGGAACCGTATCGTTCTACACAAAACACAAGAATACATACAATTAACGTACTCATTATTTCGTCTCTTACCTAGGTTAGGGTTTAATTAGGATTCGATTACAGCAAGGAAAAATCGAGACACGCATATATGAATTGAACGAAGAAAAGTAAGAAAGTGAGAGGTGAGCATTAAGAAACCTAAGAAAAGAGCAACGTCTCTTGAGAGAAGATCGTGGAAAATGGCCTTGCGTTGAGAAGGGAGAGAGACAGTGGATTCGAGCGCGCGCGGAAAGTACAGGTTCTCCAAACATGACAATCTTTCTGAAATTCTCTCTTTCGCTTCCTCACTCAACGTCCTCGTCGTCTCATTCTTCTGCTCCATTTTTACTTCCTTCTTCTGTGTGCGACCAACATCGACTCTTTATATAGGTCCATTTACGTCCTTTGGACCCAAGGGCTTCTATCTGCACCTCCAAACAATTTTTCTCCACCCTAATTTATTTTTTCAAATTCTTACTTTGTTTCTTATTTAAAAGTAAACATATTTTTTCTTTTTTCTATTTAAGACACACTAATCTTTATCCAAGTTTTTTTTACTCTTAGGAGGTTAATATCAGTATTTTGTTTTAATGTATAAATATCAACATTCAGTATTTTTTTTATTGTATTTTGTATCCGTTACGAATGTTCATATATGATAGTTTTGTTCTTTTTTTTTTTATCTACGAATATATGAAATTCGGTTATTCGTTCGGTTATTCGTTTTACGGATGTCATTATATAAATTATTTTTATTTTTTGTATTTAGAACTTAATCTCCAATATTATGCTCTTAAATTTTTTATTATTTAAAATTGGATCTCTACGACCCGCCTAGGGATGTCAACGGGGCGGGTAGGGTATGGGTAGTAGCTCCCCCATACCCTATCCGCTGGATAAATATTCGTCGTCCCGTACTCGTACCTATATCCGTCGGGTATGTGTTATGCAGGTATCCGTCTATTTTTTTTCATATTTGCAGATATCCACGGGTACTCGCGGGTATTTACAAAATTATTTAAAAAATAAATATTTAATCATAAATTCAAATAAAATAAAATAAAATACATCAGTATCATAAATTTTAAATAAAGTTCAAATAAATTCAAGTTCATACCAGTCCAAATAATTATAAAAGTAGATATAATATGACATTCAACACAATGAAAATTCTTTAATTAGTGTTTTTGATCAAAAAGTTCACATTTTCCAATTGATTCCTAAAAAATAAACAAAATAAACAAATATTAAACCTCAATTGCTATGTGCCAAGTATTCTTATTTTGATTTCATCATTTGACAACAAGCATACCATAAACGTAATTGTCTATACATGATTTGATGTATATGCACAATTTCAAATAAAGAAAAGAGAAGAATGTCAAGGGGTGTACTTGGAAGAAGACAATGTACCAATACTTGAAGTTTGAAGAATGAAGACAGAAGACAAGATGTACAATTTAGAAAAAATAATGTTTTTTACTTATATATATATATATATATATATATATATATATATATATATATATAAAAAAAAATTTTTTTTTTATATATATATATATATATATATATATATATATATATATATATATATAAGGGTACTTTTGTGATTAAAGTTTAGTGGATACGAGTAACCACGGGAACGGATATTATGATATCCGTACCCGCCCCGTTAACATGCGGGTATTAAAAATACCCGTACCCGCGGGTAGCGGGTATCCATTTTTAATATCAATTTTCTACCAATTGCGAATTTTATTCGTGGATATCCACGGGTAAGGATTTTTTTGACATCCCTAGACCCGCATTAGGTTTTAATTATTTTAGTTTTAAACATGATGTCCAAAAAAAAGTTAATTATTAAAAAAAACCCTAAACCCTAATTAAATTAAAATATAAGAAATAATTTATTTAATATAATTACACTTTAAATATTTATTTTAAATATTATAAATTAAAATATACTTTATTCTTCTAAATTTTAGTTTAATAAAAATTAAAACAAAATTTATTAAATATTTTAATAATGTAATTAAAATTTTTAATATATGCTAACTGGATTAGAAAATCCGATTAACATATTCTTTTAAAATATTTTCTTAATCTAAAATTTAATAAATAATTTAGTTAATATAATTGTTTTTTAAATATATTTTTAAATAAATATAAAATAATATTATTTTATTTTTTTAAATTTTAATTTAATAAATATTTTAAAATAAATTATTAAATATTTTAAAAAATTACTAAATATTTTAATTAAATTAATTTAAATTTTTATATAATTTAATATATTAACTTGATTTTCAAATTCGATTAATATAATTTTTTAAAATGAACATTTAAATTAAAATTTGTAAAATAATTTATTCATTATTATTATTTTTTAATTTTATTTAAAATAATATAAAATAAATTATATTTTATTCTTTTAAATTTTAATTTTATAAAAATAAAAAGAAATTATTAAATATTTTAAATAATTTAATTAAAAGTTTTAATATAATTTAATTTATGTTAACTAAATTTCAAAATTCGATTGAATGCTTTTTTTAAATACTTTTTTAGTTAAAATTTAGTAATTATTTTAGTTAACATAATTATGCTTTAAATATTCATTCAAATTAATATAAAGTAAAATATATTTATTTTTTATTTTATTTTTATTTAATAAAATTTAAAAAAAAATTATTAAATATTTTAATTAACACAATTTAAAAAAATTGTATAGTTCAATATATATTCACAGGATTAAATTTGGTTATCATAATTTAAGTCTCTGATAAAATTTTGTAGTATTTAGTATCTAATGAATATTGATGGTAACTTTCTTGGTTAATGGAATGAGTGATATGACTCTTAAAGAGGCTTACAGATTATTATCTTACCATGTTATCTTATAAACTTCTATCTTGGAAGAGATAGTTTATTAGATTGCGTGTTAAGAACATTGTTTCGAAAGTTCATTTTCCTTTTTTTTAATTATGGAAATTCAACTCTACTAAGACAAAATGCTAATAAGTGATATATAAATATTTTAAGGGAATGTTAGTTTTGGGGAAAATTTTATTTTATCTGACATATAAGAAAATATAATTATCATATTTAAGCTTTTAAATTAGATTTCCAAGAAACAACGATTTTAACAATAAATATTTAAGTTAGTCTCTGATTTAGTGATTATAAAAAATTAGTGGTGGCACATAACTTAAAACTAAAATTTTAGTTAAAATAAAAGTCTTAATTAATACATTATTTTTTATATCATAAAGTTCATACAAACTTTTTCAAATAATACTTTTATTTTAACTAAATAGATCTTTAGTTGTTTCTAAAAGAAAAAAAATATTGTATTAAACCCTTGTACAATTATAATTTTATTATTTTAATTCAAAATTGTATAACTATAAATTTATAATTTTATTATATGAATAAAATTTGAAAATATATAATAACTTTATATTTCACAAAATCATAATTTTATAATTATATAATTTTGAATTAAAATATTAAAATTATTAAATTATAAAAATATAAAATCACACAATTATAAAATTTTAAAATAATAAAACAATGAAATGACATGTGGCGACAACTGAGCAAAATGACATGACAAGATAATAATCACGTCAGCCACTTAATAGACAACACCAAGTTAATAGAAAAAGTTAATGATGTTGAGTAGAGTAGGGGCTATGAATTGATTCCATCTTATCTTCTTCTATTACATCACTACCATCTTGTTCACTTACTCTGCAAACCATTCAATGTCCGGAAAGTACTATTTCTATGTAGATCTAGGTTCATTATTGAATCATTAAAACTTAGGACTTCAAATCCAGTGTGATTCCTCAACTCCTGGTTGAATGATCCTTACTTTAGTGTACACGACTCGTTGAATGAATCCTTGTTTTCATGTGCAATGAATCCTTGTTCACTAGTACAAGTATGATGATTTGATTGGACCGCAGTTTAAGACTAGTTTTCCAACTCAATTCAAACTAGTTAAATAGATGGGTGATCAAGTCATCATTAAGCATAAATCAAACCAGAAACAATTGAATGAAAGCAAAGATAAATAAATACCCACAAAGTAGAAATGTATAAAATAAGAATTGATTACATCAAACCTAGACATGAGAATTAAGCTACTCATAGGATATTACAATACAATTCCAACAGCATCTATGCATAAGATTTACACTAAGAGCATCTTTCTCGAGCCTCACAACTCCATTCTCTCCTACTGCTATGTTTCTAAGACTCCACTCAATGCCTAGAATGAAGACATGAGGTCTTTATTTATAGGAATTTTTGGGTAGTGTTCAACCCAATTTTTGGTGCTCTCCACAAGGGTTTCTTCACAAATGAGTTTCCTTCTCAGCTCAGCCTCTTATCCTAGTGCTTAGCACTTGACCTTTCCCTATCAGGAAAGTTTTCTTGGCTGCTCAACCTCATGGATTTGTGCTTTAGATTTCCTTCAAAGAAGGTCTCCTGATGAGGCTCAACTCCAATTTGTTGTACTTAACCAGAAAGTCAAAATATGTTATTTTGTATTTTCTATTTCCATGGCTTAACGCTAGTGACCGTGACTCAGCTAAATACTTGATATTTTCTCTTATATTCACTGCAAAAAAGTAAAATATGATTACAATTCTTCAAACTCCAATTTTTAATGCCTCATTTTGTATCTTAAGCTTAAGGAGGTTTGTTTTATACATAAATAAAATAATTTGATACATGATAAGTATCAATTTCAAATGAAAAATTTACTTATTATTGACACTTAATAGACAACAGCGGGGACCACTCAATTGAAAACATTAAATTTATTGAGTACTCAATAAACCATAACAATTTATTAGAAACTCAATTGAAAGTTCTCAAATTTGTTATGGACTTAAAACATAATCAAGCCGTTCAAAAATCAAGACAATCATATGTGGACATGTAACAAACAAAAATTAAGAAAAAAAATACAAAATATTTGTCGACATCCGTAAAACAAAACAAAGAACCAAATGTCAACGTTCATAGGAGTAAAAGAAGTTGGGATCGGAGTTATTGTACTTTAAATAAGAGAAAGAACAAATATATTTATTTTTAATTGAGAGACAAAGTAAGAATTAAAAAAATAATAGGATAAAAGAAAAAATATTTGGAAATACAAGAAGAAGTCCCCTTAGACCAATCTTACAAGTCCATTTTGCCATATTTCGAAAACAGGTTTTTAACGTAAAATCGAACTACAAAATTATATTCTTTTTTAATTATTACTTTTCATGATTTACAATTTTTAATAAATAAAATAATATTTTAAAATAAAATATTGATTATTAACATTTTTTTAATAAATAAAACTCTTCGAATGAATATTTCATTGATTCCATTTATTTGAGTACAGTAAAAAGCTATGGTGTTTATACAGGAATGAAAATAACAAACTATAATAACTTGTAGTGGACCAATTAAAAATGATTATTATTTGATAATACCCTTCAAGCAAAATTATGAACGTTTAACAGTCCTAGTTTAGAAACACATGGTGTGAAAAATTTGGGATGAGGAGCTTCAGTGAACATTTGAGTTAGTTAGGAAAAAAAAAAAGAGTAGGTAACAAATGAAGAAGATCACTTTTTCATAAATGATATGAAATTTTGGATGCCAATTATATTACAAATTGATTGTGGCAATGGAAATTTGGGCAGCAAGAAGAATTTGTAAATCAATTAATAAGTAGTGAAACAAGAGGAACTAAATATTGCTCTTTTTCCCCTTTTCGTAGTCTTTGAGCCTTTTCAATTAATTAATCTCAAAATATATAAATAAAACAACAACACAATATATAAACATATGACATGATTGAGTAATTGATTTCACAAATATCAAAAGAAAAAGTAATTTATATTTCAATTAAAACATATACACGTGCTCAATTATCAATATATTTAAATGTCACTATGTCATATCAACATAAAGTTGAAAACAAAATAAAATAAACCTTCTAATTATCAATATCATCTCCTCTTGAAAACACGCTACAAATATATAAAATATTTTAATTAAGGGATAAGTCAAATGAAAAGACACGTTCATAATCCATCATGATAATTCCTTTGATACCAATGGTTAGAACCAAACTTAAATTTAAGTATTTGATGAAAAATTATCATTTTAATTACGAGAACTAAAAATAAAAGCATACATGAAATCATAATAAGTGACAGATCAACACATACTCTCTTAATAGAACCCTTTAACTATGTCTCTGTCTCTTATTATAATGGAATGTCAAAATAGAAAAAATGTAGTAAAATATTAAAACATAACCTATTTATTGACAGACAAAATTATTATTTTCACATATTTATTTACTCATTACAAAATAGAACTACACTTTAATTATCCTATATAAAATATCAAAATTGACATTGTTGGATCACTTTTAATTTAACACAACAATTAACCCTTTAACGATGTCTTTAATTATGACTTGATAGTATTAAAACCATGGTTGAAACGATTATGTTATATACTCAATCCATTTGTTTATTCATTATTTAATGATGTATTTGAAAACTTCATACCATAATTTGTGAAAAAGCTGTTTTTCTATAGCTTTTACCTAAATTTACGAAGGTGAGATCTAAAAGTCAATCAAAGATGCTATTAGTTTAGTTTGACTCTTTACGAACGAAACCGGACACACCCTCGGCAGTTGAGGTCATTCTGTCTTATCAAAATTAATCCTGTCCCATTGCTTTTCATTTTTCAATACTTCGTTTAGAACTGCATCATCCTGACGTATTTCCTTTTATTTTTCTTTTCAGATTTTTACCACGGCAAATTTCTGTTTTTGTTTTTTCTACCATTTCTAATCTCTTTTTACAGACTTAATTATATACATATTTTATAAATTTTTAATAAATTATCTTATATCAATTTCTAAACTATATTTTTGTGTTAATTTTCATTGAAGAAGCCAGATCAATTGATCATTGACAGTTAAAATATTAACCTTTTTCGCCGAATTAATGTAACGCTACCCTTCGTGATTTCATTAACGTTTTACTAGTCATACGGATTTGATTCTAAATTCTAAATTCTAAATTCTAAACAGACCTTTAAGTTCAGTTTGGTGTTCTTCCAACCTGTTCTGCACACAAAGTTGTACAACTTTTGGATTCCACAAGCTGTTATTTTTTCATTGCAACTCTTGTTAAACATCTCTACTGAAAAATCCCTTAGAAATAAAGGGTCTACAAACAAGCACCAGCATGACATGTGACTAGAAAAATTCAATGCCAACTTCATTTACAATTAAGGCTAACTTGACTAATCAAATAAGGCTCCCTATATTTCACTCTTTCTTCAATACATCCAATTCTCCCACAAATCCCATAACCTAAAAGCTTTGTACTTTATGCAGCAACTTCATCCACGTTAGAGTTAAAAATAAAACTTGGGAAAGAAGTTGTTATGTCCCTGCATTTTCAGGATTAACAAATTATCGCATATCCAGAATATAAAAATATGTACCAAAGTAAATTCAGATGTACCATTAAAAATAATTCAGCACATACCTCAGATAAGGTAGGGTCATGATTTTTAATAGTGATGGATTCTTAGCAACAAAATTTGCCCACTCCTCCATGTCTATTTTCCCATCTTCGTTTAGGTCAGCTTCCAAGAAAGTCTACACAAAAAAAATCCAATGACAGGCTCAAGACTTTTATTTAGTTTCTGATAATTGATGCTAAAAAAGACAGCGCACAACATGGTAACAATATAATATATATTTTTTCCATAATGCGGACAAGATATCTATTGTTACTTTATATTATACAGGAATTCTATAATAAGCATAAGTCACCTTGTTCAGAATTGTTTCTATGACATCATCTGCCAACTTCATGTCCGATTCATAAAGAAGTGCAATTAACATTTCTTTAACCTGAAACCACAAAAAAGAAAAATGAATAAATTCAAATTATAGGACAGTAATGCAGATGCTGCAAATGGATGCCACGACAAAATACACCAAACCAAAATGTAAATTATCACATCGCAGCAAAGATCTATATATGCGTAGGTTAGCACTTATTTTGTTTTGTAGCAATGAGCACTTAGTTAGCATGAAGACAGATGAATAAAGAATCACCATCTTACCTCTGAACGCTCTATGAAGCCAGTATTGCGCAAATCATAGAGCCTAAATGAAACTGAAACACGGTACCAATCGACCCAATGTATCAGAATGGCTAGATCACGCAGTAAGGAATTTAGGATAAACTGAGTTGAGGATTTGACTATTAACTTACAGGCTATCTTGTCTTCTAATGACACATTTGGATGGAAAACATTGAGCGATCTAACAAAGTCTTCGAAGTCAATGACTCCCTTCTTCTTGACATCAAAGAGATCAAAGATCTGCACGGACCGTATCAATGGAGAGGAAATCTAGTCAAATGAATGATTACTTCATAGAGATGCCCCGAGAATGACAGTGACATAATCAAATATAATCTCATACATAAATTTGACAATAAACTCGATGGAAGAACATGGTTCACAATAAATGTTACAGGCATATGCTGAAAGGTAAATCTAGTGAGTTTCTTTAAGAAGATCAAATAAAAACATAATATTTCTTCAATACCCTACTTTTATTGCAAATTGCTGATCCAGAGATCACAACGACGATTTCTTTTTGACAGTCTATAGTCATTCACAAATGCTTGCAAGAAACATAAGCCATACTACTAGCAAGAGAGCAAAAGCAGGATAAGTGTATAGTACCCGAGTTGCAAAGATGTTTTCCTTTTTCTTGTTTTTGAAGATTGCCAATTGAAATTCTTCCTGCAAAGAAAGAATATCCCAAACCACAATATGGACACCGAATTCCATGTGAGAACAAGTTTGCTTAGGACAATAATATACATGAAGCTTTTTTTATCAAATATATGAAAGAAAAGCTTAACAAAAGTGATATTCTATTACAGATAATTCGTGCCTGGAAATATCATTAAGAAAATAGCAACCGATTATCCTTATATTACACATGATTGATTAATTGGAATATCCCAAACTGAAGTTAAGTACGAATTAAATTCTTGACAAAATTACAAATGCAAATATGACCAAATCTCTCATGACAAAATACTCATTGCAAGAGATGTCAGAATATGACTACAAACAATAAAAAATACCAATCTTCATAAAACAACCTAACGCAGAAAATAGAAAATGAAAAAAAAATCTAAGTCGTACCTTGCTTATCAGTCCATCATCGATAACAGAACTGCTGATGCTCCTAAAAAGCTCATACAGTGCTTCAACCTCACTAACAGTAACTGGGAAATGGAAAACCAAAATTATACACAAGTTTAAATTAGAAAAACTACATATGGAGAAATAGACAACAATTTTATAACAAATGCATCATTAGATGGAAACATTGTTCTAAATAATTGACTGGTAACAGAGCACAAGAAAACTATTGCATCCATTTCAATTGATACAATGACACAAATAAACTGACAACTCACTCCAATTTCATTACTTAAATTTGCAAACTTACAGTTGGTTTTGAAAGAGTAGAAAAGTTTGTAGTAAATGGAAGAAAATAGAAGCTTTTCTGCTTATGTCAGTGACAGAATGGAAAGATCGAAACTAATGGAAGACTTAGGGAATCTAATTTAACAAAGAAGATGAGAGGTTCTTCTTTATTCTCTTCAACTTTGCAAGCGACCAACAACATTTTCTTCGATTTACTTCACTAGCTAGATACAGAATAACTAAAATTTAAATTATTGCCTTACATTTATGTACCCACAAATGCAGTAATATTGACAGAGCATGGTCTTTTCATCTTAATGTAGCCCAAATTAAGATTGAATAAGATTTGGTATGACCAAGGGGAACAGCCCACTTTCAACAATACACATTTGATACAAATTTGCAATCTTTCCCATTCCCAAAACCTCACAGGCGCTGAAAACATACCATACATAACAGCAAGCCCTTACAGATAAAATACTACAACCTTCTTTTTTCACGATCAGTATTATACTTATGAGATTTGTCAAGCAAGAGTGCAAGGCCAAAAGTAAATTCACAAAAAGCAACTCCTCTTAAGGAAATACAGTTAGAATTCAATAAAAAGTCACATATGATTGTACAAGAATTAAAGCTTTCTGGAAGCGTTGATCAACTTACAAGCAGTCTCTGATGCAAGAGTTACTGTCTTCTCCTGTGCAGGAAATTTTCTTTTAGGCCGAGAGACGAAACAGCCCATTTATGGATGAAATGCAGGTAAGGAAGCACGGTACAGGACCAGCGCTCAAACTTACCTGAAATATATATCATCAAAACCATCTTAACCATTCCAACCCAATTGAAACAACACAGTATATAATAATAAATAAACAATTCAACCCTACAATAATACACGGTGAATTAACTAAAAAACTAAGTTATTTTTAAAAAACTAAAAGAAATAACGAGAAAACTAAACCAATGTCCCAGCACTCTATGTCAGGAGCAATAATTGATAATTAACAAATGAAGGCTATGAGCTCAGGTGTCACAAAGAGACATAATTTATGTAATTATTGACAAAGACTTTTTCAAAAACAAGTTAGAACCATAAGAAGCAAAAGGGGCAAATAACAAACATATTGAGTAATCAAGAAATAAAAAATTTGACTTGAATTCGGATTTATCCCATTACAAGCAAGATGAAATAATCCTGAAAACTTAGAGAACAATCAACATCACATAATCCCATCGACACGTGACACAAGCCAGACTTATTACTTTATTTCCATAATCTGGAAATCACAGCGTACAAAAGGAGTCATGAAGATCAACATACAAAAAATATGTCAAAAAAACAAAAAATGAAAGAAATCAAGAAAACCCTGAAGCCTAATTGTTCATCAAAAGAAAAGAAAAACCACAACAACATGAAACCCACATTGTCCTTCCTTTTTCCCCTCCCATAAACCCCATCAAAGACAGGGGCGTCTAAATCAAAACAAGAGAAACTCGAGAAACAAAAATAATGGAATCCTCACAGAGTAAAAATGAGCAAATCGAAGCACTGCGAAAAAGATGGAAAAGAAACTGACCCTCTCGAAAAGCGTGTTCAGAAAATGGGCATATGAGTGAGTTTGGAGAAAGAGGTAGAGAGAGAAACTTGGGATACGCGGAGATGTAGAGAAAGAGCGAGAAAGAAAAAGATACTGTCTTATGCTATGTATGTATCTTTGTTGTGAAGATGGCATATTTATTACCTTTTATAACTATTTACATAAATAAATATATATATGTCATTTGTTTGGAAAAAAATATATTGTATAATTTAGAAATTCATGCTGTTCTTGTCTGAACTGTAGTAAAGTTGGAAACGCTAGTTGAACGTGTTTCTTTGGAAAATTGTTAAGGGTTCGAGTCAGATCAGTTCAACTGAAATTAAGAAAAAAAATTATTTATCGTAGTTTTTAATTTAAATAGAGTTTGGAGGCTAATTTTGTTTGACGTGATGAAAAAAAGTGGCGTTTACACAGCTTTTCACAAAAAAAAAGCTGGTTTGTTGTTGGAAGGAGCAGCGGCACATCCCATACACAATTTCATGAATAAAATGCTTAATAACTATTTTTTTAATTAATTTGTTTAAAAAATTGTGATATTGATATTAAGTAAATAATAATTATACATATAAAAAAAATGGAATCATTGGGTATCATTTGGAATATTCTCATTGTTAAATGGGGATTTTCCTATTTAGTCAATTGCTATCTCACATGGGTTTCCTCTCACTCTGTTTGTTTTCCCATTCTATTGTCAAACCAAATAATCACTTATTCAGTTACGGAAGATAAAAAACAACATACTTGTTCACTTACCTCGTTTTGAATATTCCCAACGTTGAATCAACTAAGCACTTTTTTTGTCCACAAACAAGGATGAAAAAAAGATAAATTTGTTCACTTACTTCCTTATGGTATGGGTATTTATCCGCCTCATATTATGCTAATTATTAGTAAAATTGTGAGAAAAATAGAAATATTATCAACAATTGAAAAGATAAATAGACCCTCTTGCCTGTCAAATATGAAAAAATAAATTAAAAATACATAAATATCAAAAGTAAAATTAATTGATAATTTCATGGAGAAAAACTTATATGACAAAAGATATTTCTTTACATGAAACAAAAATACGGATAAAATAAAACAGGGAATATAAATGTGTTAGATTAGTAAATAAATTAAATAAGCAATCCAATATTTAAAATTGAATACCAGATATTATTACATGATAAAAATTAAAAAATAAATATAAATAATTAAATACGTATCTTATAAATTGATTTAATTCAGTGAATTGAAGATTTATATTTTCTAAGATGAAAAAAAAATGTCATTTAAAGATATGAATGAACTTCATATATATGGACCGGTGAAAAGAGTAAAAATTTACGCAGAAAAAAAAAACAAAAGAAACAAATCATCACATATAGAGTAGAATAGAAAAGTGGCCCTTTTTGAAATCACTTAATGAATTAAATGTATTTTAAAATTTTAAATAATATATATATATATATATATATATATATATATATATATATATATAAAGGACAATGAATTTATAGAATTAAACCTGAGTAATGCTGGTATTCAGTGTCGAAATCTTATGGATTAATAAAAGAAAGACCCAGTGTGGTTTTATTTAAATATGATTTTTTTTTTAATTATATCAATCAAGAGAAGGCGTTTCAATTTTGCATGATTCATATTGAAATTACTTTATGATAATTCTATATGTGTAGATTGTCAATATTTATACTCATTATTCATTATTTATATTCTATATATACAAAATCACAAATGTATTAAACTAGAATTCTATATTTAAAATATGGATGAAATCTTTCAGTGATGGATTTTCTTTAAAGAAAATTTGTGTGCATACATTTAATACATGAAAAGTAAATTAGACAATAACATAAACAACTAAGATAATATAATATGTTCAAGCTAATTAATATTATTGTTATAATTTTTCGTTTATTTTTTTATTCAGATGGTTAATTTGCCAAATATGAATTTCAAACATTTCCATATATTACGAAACTTCAAACATTTTCTTATATTATGTTCCTAATAATTCTTTTATCAGTCGGCCTCGACTCTTAATTGGTTGAGAATAAGAAAAGTTTTTGTCTTTATAGATGGGTCAATATTTCGACCCAACTCAAGTTCGTTCGACAGGATTATAAGACCAACCATCATGTTCTCAAAGTATCATCCACTTTAAAACGTGGGACTCCATTATAGTTTTGTTCTTAAAACGTGTTTTAGAGGGTGGAGAGAGGAAGGAGTGTTTAAAATGCATTTGATTTCGACTCTTAAGTGATGTGGAACTTATTGGATGTACTGAAACAAATCCCTAGTCGAGGACGAGGAGAGTTGTCGTCCCCAAAAATGACGCCAAATGTTCTTGTGTGCACTGACGGACCATAAGAGGGACTAAGGAGGGTCATGGCCCCCCCATTTTTTTTTACATTTATATATTTAATATATAATATTTGATATATTTTTAAAAATTTAATATTTTTAATATATTTTATATATTTGATATTTTAATAAATTATATATATATATATAAGGAAAAATATTTTCCTTCTCCTGTCCATATTTATTTTTTAATTTTATCTTTTAAATATTTTTTGAATAAAAATAGTTATTTTATTAGTATTATCTTTTAAATGATTATTTGTTTAATTTAACTATTTTTTATTTGATTATTATTTTAAATTTAATCATTATAAATAAAAATTAATTATACTAAAATTATAAAAAATATTTATATTTTATTTTATAATTATAATAATAACATAATTATGATTTTATTAGTATCATAATTACTCTTTTGATTGTTGATTTTGTTCAAAAATAATAAGTTGGTCTTCCAGTTTTTCTAGTCTTAGTTTGGTCCGAATTTTTAAAAAAATTATGCATTTTTGTCATTTTTTCGTTAATTTCTTAAATCGGGTCAATGTTTTTTCATAAAAAAATGAAGTTGTGAATAAAGATGGTTTATTTTGTTGGTGTAATTGACATAATCCTCATGTTAATTTTGATGAAAAAGTTTTGCTCCGCTTCAAAAATTTTAACGAAAAAATCAAATTACATTAATTTTTAAAAAATCGAGACCAAATTGAGACTAACAATGGATAAAAAAAGTAATCCAACCAAAATTTCGATACCCCAAAATATTGGTCAAAGATCTGCCACTACTTGTGTGGAATCGATTTGCCTTGCAAGGTATGGTCCTGCCCTTGTGCTACAATTGAATAGTGCTCGACTTTGTAGGAACGTCTTCACCTGATCCAGAGAGAGATGGAACGGGTAGATGCAAGTACTCAAACTCAAGTTAGTGATCAAGAAGTATATGAGTTCTTTTGTTATAACAGAGAGTTCCGGTACATCCGATAAGTCTCACATGACTTAGTAACTTAGGAGTCGAGGTCAACGTAATTTAAATATTCATTCTCCCCTCCTTTCTCCAAAATGTCTTCAAGGACAAAATCATAACAGAGTTTCATGCTCCAAAGGGAACAATACATTAACATTCATTGTTCCCGATGATAATACTGAACCGATTTGGGTCGGATCGGAACCATAAAAAATTATTTAATGTAGTTTTTTTATTTTTTATTTTTACTTAATTGGTCTTCATATTTGTTGAAAGAATCGTTTTCTTTGAATTAATACTAAAACTTAGTAGTATTGGGTTGATGATAGTTATATAGCTCAACAATGTTACATGTCTCTTATATTATCATTCTCGTGTAAATAAGAAAAAAAAATAATTGGGATCATATTGAGTAACCCAGTCGCTTTAGCTAACATCTCTTCCTATAAATAATATCACGTCAACTTAACATAATATACGATACTAACTTTTTAACAAATATAAACTTTACAATGAATAAAAAATTATGAAATTGAATTAAATATTTTAACAAATAGAAAATAAAAAGCACATTAAACGTTTAACTATTATATTGACCAAAATTTCCCTAACAAGGTATAATTTAGTTTCCGGCTGTTTTCGTTTCGTTAACTAAGTTTTGATTAAAGTCAGCGCAAAATCAGATTCTAACTAAGTTTTTTTTTTTTTCAAATTAGAAAATAAAGAAAAAATTAAATTAAAAAATAATAATAAATTGAAGACAAAGATAGTATTTTACAAATATATTAAATATTTTAAAAATTTATATAATTTTAATTAACTAAAAATATATAAGGGAACCTTTAATAATGTGTTAAATTAATTTACAATTTTTAATAAGTTAACTTGGTTGATTAAATAATATTAGAATAATATAAACATGGCAAATATAATAATATATTAAATTAACTCAATAATTTTATTAAAATTATTTTGAATAAAAATAGTGGAAGTATTAATTAAAATTATTAATATTTAACAATCTCATTAAAATTTTGAAGGATTTTAATAAATTTATAATTAAATATATTTATTAAGTTAATCATATATTAAATTAACTTAATATTTTCATTAAAGTTATGTTGATATGATTGTTAATAAATAACATCTTTCACTTTCCTATTATTTGAGTACAAATTATATATATATATATATATATATATATATATATATATATATAAAAAAATTATTATTTTTTTATATATAT
>Ga0209589_1006661_pt1 | contig 19002 bp, 8 predicted proteins | sample CowpeawhiteBW_FD_187525 | JGI IMG/M metagenome (GOLD analysis project Ga0209589, IMG submission 187525) | Root nodule microbial communities of legume samples collected from California USA - Cow pea white BW (SPAdes) (version 2) | ecosystem: Host-associated > Plants > Roots > Nodule | place: USA...
TTGTGAGTATGAGTTATTCAATCTCTTTACTTTCCAATCTCGTTTTCTCAATCTCTCTTTCTTTATTTTTATATTTTATTAATGGTTTGCTCTAAAAAATGTTACAATCAGATACAAAACCTTAATCACTTTATTAATTAAGGTTTATAAAATTTATTTTTATTTTATTTTTTAAAAATATATACGTAACTTAATACATAAATAATATATATATATATATATATATATATATATATATATATATATATTTAAATAAAAATAATATATATATATATATATATATATATATATATATATATAACTTAATAAAAATAATATATAGATATATAAATTTAAATTTAAAAAATATATAAATATATATACAAAATTTAAAATTAAAAATCTAGGGGAGCTAGCTCCCCTGGTCCTAAAGTAGGTACGCCCCTCTACATGACATATTAACTTAATTACTTAATTAACACCAGGGAAAGATTTTTATACGATCACTCAATGTTTGTGTATATCGATTATCTTATCTTGTTAAACAATCACATTGATATTATTTTTAGTTTTATGTTATTAATAGACCCGAGTTAATGATTTGTTTCGGGGTAACACTTCAAATGAATCAACATTCGTGCATGGGATTGTGATTTGTTTGCGAGTAGCCATTGAAACACTATTGTTTTTAATTTTTTTTTTTAGAGTTTGATAGGTTATAGAAAATTAGTAAGAATATTTATATTTTAATAATGTGTTTTGATTGCGAATTAAAAAAGAAACTTAAGGAAACCAAATACATTAAACTTTAAATAAGTTTAATCACTTTTTTTTACAAGATTTTATGTTCAAAAAATAATCCAAGTTTATTGATTTTATTTTTTCTTTAAATAAAATATTTTGGTTACTGCAAAAGTACATAAATTTATTTCAATATATTTTAAAAACGTAAGTTGGTGATGTCTTTTATACGAGGGTTATTTTCGTAGCTAAAATTAAAATAAAGTAAAATTCAAAAATAGTTTTTTTTAATCTTCATCCATATCATATCACATAAGATTATTTAAAACTGAGTGACATTAGTTACAATTACTTATTTTTTAATGTCATTGATCAAATTGTTTTCTTGACATCATGTTGATTAATGTCGGTCAATTATTTTTCAATTAGAAAAAAGAAAATCCTAACCAATGTTAATTGAAGATCTTCCTAAGGATTTTAGAAAAAAAAAATTCTTATAACTCTTTGATAAAAAGTACCAATTCATTTAAATATCCAACCAAAAATAAATAATGTCAATAGATATCATACAAAAACGACATGGATAAAGAAAACAATATAATTAACAATTGACTAAGAAAATCTTAAATAATATCAATTAAAAAAAATATAGTTGCCTAGTAAATGAGAATTTAATATTAGAAAAAAAAACAGCTAAAAGAAATACAATGTCTAACTAATGACATCAATTTAAAATACACTAACTACGATAGTTGGATCTCCAGTAAGCCGATACCGTTGAAATAAAAAACTAATCTTACAATATTCGACTAAATTTAAATAAAAAAATATACAGAAAATATATATAAGTAATTTCAAATAATGTTTTTCCAATAATCAATATATATTTTTTAAAATGTATTCAATACATTACATCTTGTCATAAAATATTTACATTTCTACAAATTAAATCATCCTCTAATTTCTTTTGAATATATTAAAAAAAATACATGCACAACACATCTTGTTGCATGTAATGCAACACTAGAAGATATAGTAAAATTATTAAAAGTAAATGAACATAAAAAATGTAGAAAGAGAGAGAGAAAGACAAAGGAAAGCACAGAGAAAGGGGAAATAGAGAGAGTGGGTTTCTAAAGTTCATCCAGTAACAAAAATGATGACAGAATAACAAGGTCTGACACAAGGCAAGCGAGCGCAAAGCCAAACAAAAAATGTGAAAAAACAAAGATAGTAACACTTCCAACAATAATAAAACCAATGCCTACACTTCAATTCTCACTCCTTCTCATTTCCAAATCGCAATAAATTCTCGCGGCAAAACCTGAATAGCGTTTTTTAATTCTTTTCGAGATTCGTTCTTCGATGGGATTGTCGCGCAACGCGGCGTCGCAGCCGGAGATCGATGACGCCGGTGGTGACATTGGATTCCACGCGATCCGCGGCGGATTCCCCTTCAAGAGAAACCCTAACCACTACCGGCACCGGGGGTCGTTCGATCGGCAATTGCCGCGGATGAGCAACAGCAGCAGCAGCAACAGCAACAGCAGCAGCCGATCTCACCTGCACAGCCGCCTCACGCGCAAGGGCTTGTTGCTGTGGCTCTTCCCGTTCTCCAAGTCCAAGTCCGGATTGTATGCCCTCATTATCGCCGTCGTCTTCCTCTTCGCGTTCGCCTCCATGGTTATGCAGAACTCCATCACCTCCGTCTTTCGCCAGCGCGCCGAGCGAAACCGTTACCGCCTGGAAGGGCTCCGCTTCGGGACCACGCTCCGCTTCGTGCCTGGGAGGGTTTCGCAGGGGTTCCTCTCCGGCAACGGACTCGATCGGATTCGCTCCCAGCCCAGGCCTGCCGTTCGCCCGCCCAGGATAGCTCTCGTGAGTTCCTTTTTCTTCGGAATTTGTGTTGTGTTTCTTTCGTTGTTTTTGGATACTCATAATAGTGTGTGAATGTTTGATGCCGTGTGTTGCTTTTTTAGTCGAGGATAATTGGCTGTGTTTGAGGAGTTAGTTGTTTTGTTAGGATCTTGTTAACTATTTAGTTAACATGAGATACAGTGTGTTTTAAGGATTCGTTGAATTGTGATAGGAGAATCGTGCAATCAAGGTGGGGTGAGGGGTGGTCTGTGGGAGGCTTCTGTTTGTTTGTTTATTTTCTTTCAATGTTGTTTATATAATGTGACAAGCGCTCTATTAGTTATGATGAGTTATGGCAATGCCAAACCATTCTTAATTGTTTTAATTGCTCATATCTGTTCTGTTTGATTAGTTGATTGTAGGATATCTATTTTTATTATGGATGCTCTTTTGTTGATAGAATTTTGAATTACGTTCCAGTTACCTAGTTCTGGATTCCTGGTTGGTCCTTGAGCTTAAAAACTTGCTCTTCTTCCCCGGTTTGAAATAAAATTCTCTATTTTTGATTAAGGCTTACTGGAACAGAATGTCAATAAACTTGAAATATCTATGGCTTAGATACATTCCTGATCTGGAAATAACATTTGCACCAGGCCAGAGTGATCCCCCTGGACTGCGTGTATTACTAAGTACTTTTTTTGGTATGCTATACTTATACATTGAACAAATTTAAAACGCTATTATTGCATTTGTACGAGGAAAAGATGAATGGCCAATGCTTGGTGCACATCATTACTTTTGACATTCCTTTTTTCTTATTCACATATTATCAATAAAGATTGGATGCATTCTTGGTACAGCAATGCATGTAGAAATGAAATTCTTAGGATTTGGGCCTAGGTCCTTACTCAATCAACCCAACAACTTTGACCTGTGAAGTGAAGATTGCCCAAGCCTTACAAGGATTACGTTAGACATATATTTAGTTGACAGAGGATCTCAACATAAATTGTACAGCTTTATCAATGGCCTTGCTTGCAGTGGCCATAGTTTCCTTAGGATTGCACTTCATACCAGGTTTGATACCCAAAGAATGTTAAACTGTCAAAATACTTGCTCATATAGCATCTTATTTTTAGAACCTAGACTTGATAGAATTTCTCAAAATTGTTTTTGTTGGGGATATGGTTTGGCATATTTTAATTTGTGGAAGGTTGAAGAGTTCAACATACTTTTGTTCACTTATGCAATGGGCAAAAGTTATGAACTTTTTTTTCCACGTGTCTTACTATACTATTAGAATTTATCATTTCATGGTTGTTACTGTTATTGTTTGGAATTTCTTATATAAGTCCAAATGTCTAAGAGAGAAGTGAGGCTTTACCTCACTGAATTGATGGACCTTGTGATATAGCATGCTGCAAACTTCTAATTCTAAGTTATTAAAATAAGGTGATTGCAAAGTTAAATTGACAGAGGATCTCAACAGAAATTGTACAGCTTTATCAATGGCCTTGCTTGCAGTGGCCATAGTTTCCTTAGGATTGCACTTCATACCAGGTTTGATACCCAAAGAATGTTAAACTGTCAAAATACTTGCTCATATAGCATCTTATTTTTAGAACCTAGACTTGATAGAATTTCTCAAAATTGTTTTTGTTGGGGATATGGTTTGGCATATTTTAATTTGCGGAAGGTTGAAGAGTTCAACATATTAAAATAAGGTGATTGCAAAGTTAATAAAGGATAATGAAACTCTATTCTTCTAAAATATAATAAGTTAGGAATCCAAGCGAGTTTAAGATCCACATTGAGTAGAAAGATGAGAAAGTTGAGTAACAAATAACGAACAAGACCCACAAACCCATTTTCTTAAGGTGTTGGGTAAGAGGTAATGTCGAGTCTCTTATATGGTTGACTCATAGTTCATTGACCAAGTCTCCCAGATATATCTCCTCGAAAGACCTAATAGTGGCATTGGAGCTAATGGCTTGTCTTAGTGATAAACTTAGAGAGGTTTATGGATTTTTTTGTATCAAAAAGTGTTTCTGACAGGTGTTTTAGGCAATCTCATTAAGATAATCGACGATACAATACAAGTAAATGTCAAAATCAAGGGGGAGTTACCAACTTGAGAGGGACTTACACTCTAGGGGGGGATTGTTAGGATTCAAAATGTAAGCTTGAATCCCACATTGAGTAAATAAGAACATTGAGCAACATATAAAGAAGAAGACAAACAGGTGGTGTTATAATCTCTTATATGGGTTGACTCATAGCTCATTGGTACTTAATCTTCCTAGCGTATCTTCTCTCAAAAGACCCAATAGGATAGACCCATCTACTCTCTACTGCTATATAGTAATCCCAACCCAAGTAAAAATGCAAACAAAATCAATCCATTTTTTTCAGTTTTATAATGATCAAACATTTATTATGCAGATCTTATTCCTCTCTGTTATTCAAACAAATAAGAAATGAAATAATACATGTTACAACCTGTACTTGGGTCAAGAATCCCTCTCTAAGATCTTTGATAATTACCTTCATGATTATGGGTCAATGGCTTTTAGGAACGAGCCTTGGCTCAAAGAGATTCTTAGCTTTTCAACAGCATATGGAATAACAATATTTATAGTTTGTGGTCCTGAACTCGACCTTGTATCCCTTGGGACAAAAGGGTTGAAACAAGAGGAATGGGCTAGTAATTTGGCCCTCTCGTGTGTATAGGGCCGATTGCATTAACTTCCGTGCCCTTGATTGGGTTCTCACATAACAAATATCTCAAAATTCAACTATGTCATCACTCATTAGCATAGTATCTTGCTTGTAAAGCTTATTAAATTTTATATGGGATTACATGCTTTTAATATATTTATCTGTGCTTGTTTTGTCCATCAGATTTTAGGGCACATGACAATCGATCCCCAGTCACTGATGTTGGTTACTGTGATTCGGAATCTACAGAAGTTGGGTTATGTTTTCAAGGTAAGGCACACAATTTTTTATTTTATGTGAGATCTTATCTGTGTCATTGGTGCTGATAATGATTTATTCCAAACCTAGACTGGAGATCCTAGTCTGGCAATAATTTATACTTGAATCATTGTCAAAATTGATGTTAATTTATATGTTTGGTTTTGTAATTAAGTATAGATTTTTGAGAGGCCATACATTTCCCCGTGTCTATTAACAGATATTTGCAGTAGGGCATGGGAAGGCCCACTCAATATGGGAAAGCATAGGTGGTGGAATCTCTCGTTTGAATACAGAGAAGCAAGGCCTGATTGATTGGTCAATGTATGTGTCTTTACTACCTTTACTTTTCTTGTTTGCCTTGCGTTTTAGTTGGGCTGACCTATATCGGTTTGAATGCTTCAACATTATTTTCTTCGGTATGTTTTTTGTTGTAATTTCTTGTTGTAACATGATAGATGTTAACTTTCGGCTTCCTTTTCCTTTTTGATTTCTCAACAGTTTTGAAGGTATCATTGTTGGCTCCCTAGAAGCAAGAGAAGCCATGTCAAGGTTGAGTTGCTTTATCTAAACTGCAAAATGTTTGACTTCTGAACTGTGTGTTATGCTTGTTGGGGGGAGGGGAACTGTCCTATGAACTGAAGTTGAGAGATTGATTTAATAATTAAATTTATTCCGTTAGTTATATAAATATGGTTTTTGTTGATAGGATGTACTCTTACAATTTGTTTGGCTGACTAGTAGAGGAAATACTTTGTTTGGAATGAAGAGAAATACAATAATAAGGAACAAAATCAATATGTAATAATAAGAAATATTAGTAAGTTATTTCCCTATCAAAACATATCATATCTCCCCACTTAAGGTAATCAAATCATTTTTCTAGTATATTCAAATCATATATCTAACACCCCTTTAACTAGAGCATATTTATCTTGAGACGAGCTTGCTATAAATGTCATCAACACAAGACCCCACGAGAGACTTAGTACACATGTTAGCTAGTTGTTTGTCGAAGTTGACAGTAAATAATGACAAAGCTAGTAGATAATTCTCCAACACGACTTTCTTAGATAAAGTTACAATCAATCTTCAATACGTTACGTCCTTTCAAATCATATCTTAACAATATTTTCCTTTTATTTCTATTTTGGTTTTGATAATTAAAAACGTTTGCAGAGTCTTGTAGGTAGAGTATGCTTAAACCAAATCTTGGTATTCAAACCCACTATAGATTTTCCTTTACCTTTTTCTTTATTTAGTTTGATTGTTGAAAATTTTCTGTCTCAAATGTGTATCCTTGTTGGAAAGCCTTCTTAATTGTAGTCTCTTTGGGGATTGCCTTAATTACAGCTTTGGCGGTGTGTGTTTAGTCTTTTGATGAAATAGAGATATGAGTTGAATACAACTTATAAAGTCTGAGCCAAATTCTTGGAATGTTTGTCTATTGATGTTTTTGTCTCCTTGTTTACGAGTACACTTGGGTGAACACATTTTTCCCAGCAATCAGTTTGAGGAAATGAATTAGGAAGGCAGGATGTTTTGATGGCAGTTTAGGCCATATAAATTAATATGTTATGCTTTATATAACCTTGAGGGGTATTGGTATACTGATGCATTTGCTTCCGTGCTTGCATGTTTTACTATTGAAAATAGATAAACCATTACTTCAATTCTTTGGACCTGTATTCTATCATGGTTATCGGGGAAGGTTAATTGCTGTTTAGACAGAATCCAATAATCTGGATTTTAACATTCAGGCAGTGAGCATTCTTTTGATATCTTTCCATCCTTTCTCTTTTCATATATTGGAGATGTATCTTATTTGGAGTTTTAGATGCTGTGATTAGTGAGTTTTATATTTGTGCAGCCTTATGCAGGAGCCTTTTTGTTCAATACCATTGATATGGATTATTCAAGAAGATAGCCTTTCAAGTCGCCTTCCAGTTTATGAGCAAATGGGTTGGGAGCATCTTGTTTCTCATTGGAGAAACGCTTTTAGCAGAGCCAGTGTTGTTGTGTTTCCAGATTTTACTTATCCGGTAAAGATGCTGTCCCAAACATACAACAGTATTAGAATGATAAAATCTATTCTCCTCCGTTAGGCTTGCCAAAATGGTTTGGAAGCTATTGCTCATTTTTTTATGTTTTCCTGCACCAGATGCTATATAGTGGAGTTGATACTGGAAACTTCTTTGTGATTCCTGGATCACCAGTAGATGTGTGGGCTGCAGAAAGGTATCGTGAGACCCATGGAAAGGATCAACTAAGGGAACTTAGTGGATTTGATAAATATGATATGGTAATTCTAGTTGTTGGGAGCTCAGTCTTCTATGATGACCTATCTTGGGACTATGCTGTTGCAATGCATTCCATAGGGCCTCTGCTGACAAAATATGCTAGGAGGAATGATGCAACTGAGTCATATAAATTTGTTTTCTTATGCGGCAATTCTACTGATGGTTCAGACGACGCTCTACAGGTAGTTTAAGGCCTACATATATTGTGTTGATTGATGGTGATGAAACATAAGACATTTCTAAGAAGTTGATTGACAAATAATTGAGTATTTACCTTCTATGATTTTCACTTGTCAGGAGGAATATATATTAAAAAAATGGGTTAAATATGTTTTTAGTGCTTTAACTTTTAGTGAAAATTAGAATTAGTCCCTCTTGAAAATCTTGAACCAATTTAGTCCTTCAACTTTCTGTATGTGTGGATTTAGTCATTTTATTAAATTTTATTAAGTTTATTTGATGTTTCAAACACATTTTCATTATAGTGTTTTTGTTTGTTTACACCATTTGACACATTTTCGCATCAATGTTAGTTGAGAAACGCGTTTAAAATGTCAAATAAACTTAAAAAAAGTTGGTTTAAAGGACTAAATCCATACATTTCTAAAGATGAGGTACTAAATTAGTTCAAGGTTTTCAAGAGAGACCAATTCCAATTTTTACTAAAAATTAAAGAACCAAAAACATATTTAACAAAAAAAAAAAAGAATTATGAAAGCAGTTATTTTTAGGAAGTTACTTTGCTGTCAAATTTGATTTTAATGGGTAACTCCTTCACAGTATTTGCACAGGTTGAGAATGACGTTCTTTGATGTTATAAAGGAATTTAACATGGAACCGTGATGGAGCACTGTGATTTAAAATTTCATTTGTGGTACTTCCTGGAAAATGGCATGTGCTAAAAAAATGCTCTTTTTTATTGTAAAATAGCTTGGATTTAGCCATGTAATTTTTCTGAAAAATGCACCAGTTTTTTTTTTTAATTTATTTTTTATTTTTTATTCTATTTTTGTATTTCTGTGGTTAAAAAAATGATAATTTTGGAGGAAGCTTGTCCAAAAGGTTGGAAATTTCTTTAGCAGTTAGGTGGGGGTATGCCAGGGTATCAGTAAAAGAATGGGCTGGTTTGAAAAGAATATTTTAATGATGAAGTGAAATAGTGATACTTGAAGAAGGAGAAACAGAATTCTTGAAGACGAGCCTTTGGAATATGTTGTGGCAATATCTGCTTTATTATATTTGACTTACCTCAGTGACGTTATCTGACGTGAACAGATTCATATCAATATCTCAGCTTGAATATGTTGTCTTTGAATTGCTTATTGATTTATTTGCCATTGATGTAGGAAGTTGCTTCACGTTTGGGACTTCATAAAGGTTCCGTAAGGCATTATGGCTTGAATGGTGATGTGAATAGTGTGTTACTAATGGCTGATATCATCCTATATGGTTCTGCACAGGAGGTGCAAGGTTTTCCTCCATTATTAATCAGAGCAATGACTTTTGAAATTCCTGTTATTGCACCTGATTTTCCAGTGTTAAAAAAATATGTAAGTTTGCTCTAGTTCTTCCTTTTCATATTCATTGATTTCTGAAACCATAACTAATTTCCTTCATTTTCTTTGAGCTTTTCTCAATTTGCAGATTGTGGATGGAGAACATGGGATATTTTTTCCTAAACAAAATCCTGAAGCGCTGATGACTGCTTTTTCACTTTTGATTTCAAATGGAAGACTTTCTAAATTTGCTAAAGCTATTGGATCATCTGGAAGGCGACTTGCTAAAAATGTATTATCTTTGGATTGCATAACTGGCTATGCAAGGCTTCTGGAGAATGTACTCAGTTTTCCCTCAGATGCTTTACTGCCTGGTCCTGTTTCTGAGATTCAACAGGGGTCATGGGAATGGGATTTATTACAGAATGAAATAAACCTAGGCATTCACTGGTCAAATGTGGATGGTGAATTTTTCAACGGAAAAGTTTCTGTTGTTTATGCTCTTGAGCTTGAGTTGGGAGGTCTTAATTATTCAACTAGCGTCTTTGAGAATGGAACAGAGTTTTCAGAGCAAAATGAATTAACCCAATTGGATTGGGATGTTTTGAGAGAGATTGAAATATCCGAAGAGAATGAAATGTTTGAAACTGAAGAGGTATGGTGTAATCTTCTCTTTTGACTGTCTTTTTCATCGGCTTGCAATTGATGATCAGTATATTTAGGAATAGCTGGTTCCATAAAGTCATTTCTTTCTGTTGTAGGTTGAAGAGAGAATGGAGAAAGATATTGGTGTATGGGATAATATATATCGTAATGCTAGAAAATCTGAGAAACTTAAGTTTGAAGTCAATGAGAGGGATGTAGGGGAGCTCGAGAGAACTGGACAACCTGTGTGCATATATGAGATATACAATGGTGCAGGAGTGTGGCCATTTTTGCACCATGGCTCTCTCTATCGTGGGTTAAGCCTTGTGAGTATCTTGTCCTCACATTTAATCTCTTGTTCTCTTTTGGCCTTTTGTTTTCTTGTCCTTTTTTTTTTCTTTCAAGTTGGTGATATTCTGATCTGTTCTTTGTCTTTATATTCAATTTTAGACTGCTTCTCTTGAACTTGAACCTCTTTTCCTTTATGAACTATGAGAAAAACATTTAGTATGCTATTAATTTGACTGTGTAAGTTATCTGATGTAACCTTTTTATAATTTTTGCTCTATTTCTCTTTGGATTACCACTTGTTTGAATTTTATAAAAAGGTTTAGTTTGGTTAATCTTATGTAAATCTATTCGAAATAAGTTGACCCTTTTTCTGAAGATAATAAAATATTATTTCTTGCAGTCTAGAAGAGGACAGAGACAAAGTTCTGATGATGTGGATGCAGTTGGTCGTTTGCCTCTTTTGAATGACACATATTATCAGGAGATTCTCTGCGAAATGGGAGGAATGTTTGCTATTGCAAATAGGGTGGATAACATTCACAGGAGGCCTTGGATTGGGTTTCAATCATGGCGTGCTGCTGGTAGGAAGGTATTTCTTTTGTTTGCAATAATTTACTCGTTTGAAGTATACTAAACCTTTTTTTATTATGAACATCCGAGCTAAGTAGCTATCAGAATACATTAATTACCCTTGAATTTAATTAAAAACTTAATATGTTCTTTTTTTTTCGGTATGATGCAAGTATTAAGTTTTCTTTTGAGAAAATTAGGTATTCTTTTCCTTTTTGTTTCATATATATATATGTGTGTGTGTGTATGTATGTAACTCTCCAGTGAACGCGAAGGTCCTTTTGAAATTATTGGTTGATTGATACACATTTTTGTCAAAGCAGGTAGCATTGTCAAGGAAAGCTGAAAAGGTTCTGGAACAGAGAATGCAAGAGAATTCTAGAGGAGATGTAATATATTTTTGGGGACATTTGGAAATGGATCTGAGTATCATAGGAAAGAACAATGCAATTTCTTTTTGGTACATGTGTGACATCTTAAATGGAGGCAATTGCAGGTAATATAATGGGGAATATACATCATAATATTCATTTTGTTCATTACTGTATTTCAGCGTGTGAGGAGTTTCAAGCATCCCCCCTCGAACCCTGATCTTTCGTAAAGTTGCATCTAGTTTTATTTGGACTACTTACAGAATAAAATGTTTAGAATCACGTTGCTTAATTGGCAAGATGCCCATGTGAAAAATACGAGACTTTCTCTAAAAGAAATATTTTTGGGAGTTCAAAACCAGGGTTTCTAGAAGTTGGACTTTGGATATTGTAATGCGTTTCAAATTCATCTGATATTATGCTTCTAATTGCATCAGAACTGTTTTTCAAGATGGCTTCCGCCAGATGTATGCATTGCCCCCTGATGTTGAAGCACTGCCCCCCATGCCTGAAGATGGTGGTTATTGGTCAGCACTGCACAGCTGGGTGATGCCAACCCCTTCTTTCTTAGAGTTCATAATGTTCTCTCGGTAATTAATTAATTGATATTAGCTTTCTTGGCAGTAGATTATTAGGGGTGCTTTATTTACACGTGCTTGAAACCTGAAATGTTGTCTATGGACTGCAGGATGTTTGTTGATTCCATTGATGCTCTACGCAGAGACTCCAGTAAATATGGCTTGTGCTTGTTAGGGTCTTCGGAGATTGAGGTAATTTGTTCGCATTTGCTTTTAAGGTTTCTTAGATTATTTGAATTTCTTACATTTGTTCTTTCTAAGCAGACGAAGCACTGCTACTGTCGAGTGTTGGAACTTCTCATCAATGTATGGGCTTATCATAGTGCACGAAGGATGGTATACATAAATCCTAACACTGGTTCTACGGAAGAGCAGCACCCAATTGAACAACGGAAGGGTTTTATGTGGGTAAAATTCTTCAATTTTTCATTGTTGAAGAGTATGGACGAAGATCTAGCAGAGGCTGCAGATGATGGTGATCACCCAAGGGACATGTGGTTGTGGCCAATGACAGGTGAGGTACACTGGCACGGGATTTATGAAAGGGAGAGGGAAGAAAGATACAGGCTAAAAATGGATAAAAAAAGAAAAACAAAAGAGAAATTATTTGAAAGAATGAAGTATGGTTACAAGCAGAAATCACTTGGAAGATAAGAAATCTTCAGACTTGAAATTCACGCATCCAAACAATTTGTGAATCCGTTTTTGGTTCAGTCGGGAAAATTGTCTTGCTAATCGGGGAGGCTTTGATTCTAACATTGGCACAGATCATATCATAGGGACAGTATTGTTTCTTTCTACATTAACTGAATACGTATACTCAATCCTCAGTCTCATAAAAGGGCGAGACAGAGAGCAAAGGAGTTTTCCATCTTCTGCTGTTCATTAATTTCACGGCTTTTTTTCATGGTCAATTATAGCAGCACAGAAGATACAGGTAGTTCCCCTTCGACGTGTACTCATAGTCTATACAAATGCATTCATCAATTACACTTCATTTAGCTTAAATTTGTATTCTTTCATTATTGTATATTTGATAAAACATTAGTGGCAATTTTGAGTAGAATAATGGCTGGGTTTTACGTGAATAGTTTGTATTATTATTGATTTTGTTGTTACTATTATTATTTATTATTGAAAAACAAAAGGCAGATAATTTTCACTCGGGCATATAAACAGGTCATATACGTGTTTATTTCTTCAGACCACTAGTTCAATTGTATTTTCTTATTTTAACCACATATTGAATAATTTCCGACTTTTCACTATGTCGCTCCGTGAGTTTCTTCTTTTCCGCATAATTTCTTTAAAATTAGAATTTATAAATGTATGGTAATTTAAAATACAAAACTTTCTGATTTTACAATGACAAGGATTGGATCACACGTGTAACTAGGAATCAGTATTTGATATAAAGACAGACCTATAGAAAGAACTTACTTCTAAAATGAAAAATTAAGATAAAAAACAAATGAGCAATATCTCATACTTGTAAAATAAACACACAAATAAATGTTTTGAAATGCTCCAAATTATCCATTATAGTTTTGTTTGAAATGAATATCAGTGTCATTTAGTTTAATGGGATAGCCTTGGTAAGTAGTTAAAAATAACAAAAACAAATATTCATTATCATGACATAAAAAAAAACAGTCTAGACAAAAACGAAATTTTCAAGTGTAAAGTTTCCTTTTGTAAAACAAAGAAATAACAGAGAAGATATGAATCAATTCACGTGCGACTGTTTTAAACTATAAGTTTAAGCAAACATATTTTTCATTAATAAAATTGAAATATTAAGACATAGTTATATCAATTGACTATATTTTCAAAATATTCACATATAGATAGTAGTTTCTTTCTGGGCATCTACGGATGCCTTGAATAATATTTATTAAAAGATGCGGTAATCATTTAAAGGTTTAAAAACATTTTATGTACAGAATTTTCTCTTTCTGCTTTTATTTTTGTACTAAATAAATTTATGAGAGAATATCTAACCGGCTCAGCCAGATTTATATTCTCATAAGTTTACTTATCTTTTTATTCCCCATGTTTACTATGTAAATTTATGAGAGAATATCTAACCGGCTCAGCCAGATTTATATTCTCATAAGTTTATTTATCTTTTTTTATTTATATTTTCAAAATATTCACATATAGAGGAGGTTAATTTATAAATGTATTTATATATACTTTTTTTCTCAAAAATATATTTTTATTTTTCCAAAAGAGGTTGCAAAACTTACAAATACTAAAGAGAACAGTCTCCCGCGCCCACACATGGGACCAATCGCTATCGCGATGTATTATTGAATATTGACACGATGCAGTTTTTGGCTCTTGAATGTTTTGTTGCGATGCCAGTGACTCAGTGAGTGAGTGAGTGAGGGTTTTACTACCTTCACACCTCATTACAAAACCCTCTTCTTCCGCAGTACAGTGCCTGTCCTTATCTCTTTCTCAATTTCTTTTTTATTTCCCCAATTTCCACACTTCTCTTTTCTCCTCTTTCTGCTTCTCAATCTATTCTTCAACTCAAATTATCTTCACTGCATTCTACTCATACAAGTTCCGCAAGCTATCGCAAAATCTCTTTCTTTCATTTTCTTGGGTCGCAAACCTAATCTGCACCAATTTTGAGGTGAATATACCTGTGAGCCTCGGATCCTACTCCGGGCGCATTTACTTCTTGCTGTTTTATGCTTGCCCGTTATCTCTTCACTTTTCCCATGTATTGAAGCTTTTTGTGATATTGAAATGTTTAGGTTGTGCACCGGTGCCATTGAATTTTACTAGTGATGTTATCTCTAAACAGATTATCAAGTGTTATGTAATGTGTCTGAGTTGACTAATACTACACGCAGGTTGAGATTCTTGAAGAGGTGCCAAACATGATGCATTCTGTAAGGGGTGGCTTGGGGCAAACGTTTGCGCTTGCTAAGCATAATGAATCGGAAGGGAGAAAGACTCGGATTCGGCGCTCCAAGGAGGAAAGAAAGGCAATGGTGGAATCCTTTATAAAGAAGTAATTGCGTTTTAGTTTCATACTTTCACTTCACTAAAGATTCACTATCGTATTCAAATTTGGATTTGAAATTGTTATCTTATTGTGCCTGCTTTTGTTATCGTATTGTTTAAAGATGTAATCTAATATATACTGTATTTGTTGTTTTCATCTTTACCTGTTGTTTAATTTTCTGACTTTAGCTAGTATTTCGCTTATGCTTAGCATATAAGTTTGAACACTCACTGGTAAATATTTTTCGGTTGGGATCTGTTTGGTTCGGAGGAAGAGAGATATTTTAATGCAAGGGAGGGGATGGTAGTGATTTTGACTAAAACATTCTGTCTGGTTAAGAGGGGAGGCTTCTTGTTTGGTTCAAACGGGATGGGGACAGGTTTTACAAATTAATTTACTTTTATATTCTTATCATTTTAGATTTCAAAACATGATTAAATATATTTTTGTCAATGCATTTCAAATGTTATAAATCCTCTTCCCTCTCATCCAAATTCCCCAATATTGTTGAAGGGGAACAAACATTAGATTACTACCCTCCGTTCTCCTCTTCTCTTAAAAATTAAACCAAGAAGTGATACTTTATAGAAGTCCCTCACTTCCTCTCCGTTTCACCCCTGTTAAACACTATGTTTGTTGACGAAATTATTTAAAGGAATGGCCACTTTCTTGATACAAGTTTTGTATCTTGACTCATTATTTGAGTTACTTGTGTAATTATCAACCTATCAACAGTGTAAATGTGATCCAAGAGCAATAGTGTGGCTTATTATATTGGTATTTGATGTTTTATTAATGCCGATATGATTACTTTTGCGACATTTATTCTTGGGCACTTGTTGAATTGCCTATTTCTGAAACTTTTATTCACAGGTGAAACCGTTTTTGTATTTACGTATTCTTTCTGTTATTTGATATCAATCTAGTTCTAATTTTCTCATCCACTGCTGTTATATTACATGCTTAAAAAGGTTGAATACTTGAACTGTTTAGTGTGCCTATTATTCTTTAATGATTTGTTTAATGCATCGCATGTATTTACTATCTTTCTACTTGTCTCCAGATACCAACATTCAAACAACGGAAACTTTCCATCACTTAATCTTACACATAAAGAAGTTGGTGGCTCTTTCTACACAGTACGGGAGATTATACGTGATATAATTCAAGAAAACAGAGTGTTGGGTCCTGCTAAGTTCACTTTAGAAGAGCTAAACACTGATAAATTTTTTGAACAAAATCCGCTGGGTTCAATTGCCAGAGTTCCCGAAACTTTTCCGACTGCATCTTCAAATGAAAATCATTGCGAGCCTGACAAGGTTCTGGATAGAAATGAAACAACGATTTCTGTTTCTGATGGGTCTTATACTGAAGTTGTGGACCAGGTGGTTGACAAAGGGCAAGTCATAAGTTTTGGTCACATAGACGTGACAGACAAGGAACCTATTGAAGCTGTTGTTGTTGCTGAGGGGCGTGATACTAGAGCTGAGCATCCAGTGGTTGACCAAGGGCATCCCAAGAATGTTAGCCGCATAGGTGTTACGAACAATGAATCTGTTGACACTTCTGTGGTTTCTGATGGATGTTGCACTGGAAATGAGTACAAAATTGTTGACAACGGGCATGTCTTAAATGATAGCCAGGTGAATATAGGAAATAAGGAATCAAATGAAATTGCTATTCCTGAGATGCAGTTAAGTGATTCTTCTACACTCAAACCGAAAGTTGAACAAGAGTTGGCAGCTGCCAAAAAACCAATGACTAAAGTAAATGCTGCGACAGAAGACTTAATAGTCGAGACATTTCCACTAAGCTCTGGTTCTATGACTACTGATGGAATAAGAAGTCCTGAAGGGTTGATGGACTCAGGTAATTCAGCAGAAACTGATATGAAAATGTTGGAATTGAGACAAGGCGAGGAAAAGTCTGAATTAAATGGTGTAGAGCCCTCGAAGAATTTCAATTTACTGGACAAGAAATTTGAGGATGCCCCTGGAAATCAAATATTAAAGAACACCTCTAACACTGGGCTTGATAAGGAGGAGAGGCGAGATGTATCTGAAGAAAGCTCCAATCATACTACCCACAAAGAACATTATGAATTTGAAGACCGCATTGATTCTCAAGTTGAAGTATCCCATAAAAATACCATAACCATCGACCAAAGCAAGAACACAGATGGAGTTAAGGTATTCCTAAATTTGTCACACTTATGCACTACAGTCGTCATAGATTATTTGGTATTTTTTTCTGCTTTGGGGAGGGGTGTACAGTGAATACGATTTTGGTAAAATTGTGTTTTGCGGGCACAAAATTGGATACTAGTTATGTGTCAATTTTGTGTTTTCTCTTTCATCTTCAGCAACTGGATTAATTGGTTTGCATTTTCTCTGGAAAGATCAAGACTCGTGGATTAATAAACAATAGCTTTTGTGAATACTTATTTGAGGGGAAATTTCCATGTAACCTTTAAATGTATTCTTACAGACAAATACTCAAACCAATTACCTCACCAAGACATCATCAGAGGAAGACGATGACCTGCTAAAAGCCGATAAACATATAGTTGATGGTCAACTTGGTGGCAACTCTCAGAGAAGCGGCACAACTGTGGATAGGATACATCTGTAAGTATATAGAAATTGATTCATTTCAACTAATGTGTCTTTTTTAACTCCATTCTATTATAGAAATGAAATTGATTTGGTTATTTACGAGCGTTACCTTTCTATGGTTTTCACTGCAGAGAATCGTGGGATGGAGCAGCTAAGAATTCCGGAAAGCGAGAACCCAACCCTCTTTTAGCTGCTTGGAAAGCTTTTGTGGATGCTTTTGTAAAATTTTGGTCGGTATAAATATCTTAACGTTAGTTTCTTTCTCTCCTGTTGCGTTATGGTCGGTGTTGTTTCAGAACAATTTTGCGTTTTAGATGTGTGTTTAGATTTTAATTGAGCACTCAAGGTAGTTTCTATGGAATATATTGCTATCATATTTGACAGTTTTTTCAGTCAAATTCATTTCAAAATTCTCTGCACTTCAAAAGTGTAAGTTACTTTTTTTAACTTAATTGAATTTAACTTAATTTTTTACAAATATATACTTATTAAATAATAGAAAGGATGGAGCTCTAACTTTCTTTAGCATCCAATTTAGTATATAAGGATTCAAACTATCTCTGGAAAATAAAATGAGTGAGTTGGATTCATCTTTTATAAAATGTTGAAATCATTGCTTTAAGTCACTCCTGCTATGCTATATCATTCGTAATATTAGTGGATGTTGACAGAACATCAAATAATAATTTAGATGACACTTATGGGTTTATATTGAGGGAAAAAGAATAGAAAATAAAGGGAATTAAGTATCTTTTTGGTAAAATTGATATATGTTACAGAAAAATAAATTATGTTAATTGAATAATACAATGAATTACAAAATTATCTTTAATTTAATTTTAATAAGAATACATATGAATTAAAATTAAAAGATAACTAATTATTAATTCATAAAAAATAGAAATAATATTAACACATTATTTGAATTGCAGTATATTTAAATAATTAATTGGAAATCATATACATTTTTTTCATGTACTAAATTTGAAATATGTGAAAGTAATAATTTTATACTTTGAGGGTGTGTTCTTTTGAGGGGGTGGATATCGGGAGAGTGTGAAGATGAACTTGTGTAGATTTGGGTGGATAGATTTTTGTGTTTTTTTTAGTGGATTTAGAGAGTAAAGTGAGTGAATTTGAAGATAAGTTTTATGAGAGTTAGTGAGATATTTGATTGATGTGATATATAAAATTAATTGTAAAAATAGATAGAATTAAGAAGTTATCAAAATACCCTTGATAAAAAAAAAGAATTATTTTGTAATTTGATGTTATAAAAATAATTATAATTAATTAATACAAATTAAAAAAATATATTAAAATTGTATGAAATCTTAAAATAAAAATTTTTAATTTTTATGAATGTAAAAAAGATTATCCAATTAAATTAAAAAAAATTATACAAAATTTTATAAATAAAGTTAAAAAAAAAGTTAAAAAAAAGTAAAAAAAAAAAACACACACACACGACACCAGTGTCGTAACCGGTGTCATTCCCTTTATAATCAAGGCACCGGTTATGCCATCCACTCAACACACACTAGTAGCACCGTTTAGCTAA
>Ga0209589_1006662_pt1 | contig 18999 bp, 12 predicted proteins | sample CowpeawhiteBW_FD_187525 | JGI IMG/M metagenome (GOLD analysis project Ga0209589, IMG submission 187525) | Root nodule microbial communities of legume samples collected from California USA - Cow pea white BW (SPAdes) (version 2) | ecosystem: Host-associated > Plants > Roots > Nodule | place: USA...
GGGGGGGGGGGGGGGGGGGGGGTGGCCGCGGCGGCGGGATTTATACTAGGGAACAGTTGTTACTGTTGACCAAAGTTCTTACAGTTGAGAGAATAATAATTGAATGGGGGGAAATAAATAACAGAGAAGAGGGGTTAAGCGTCCGTTTTGGAATCTGTTAGCTGTAATAATTGAAAGTTTATTTTCTTACTTTTCATACACGAATCTAAATCATCTTGATTCAAACACAAGTTGAGAGAGCAATTCACCTAAACGATTCCTAATTCTGTCTATAACTTGTGGTCTGTGGATGATCTGTTTCCTACCGATCTTTTCATATGAAAGGGAGCTGTGGACTTAGTACAAATCTTTGTGGGGTCTCGCTCGCTTTGGGTCAAATATATGTTTCTCCTTTAAATTATATTTCTAGTTACATTACACATCTTTATGATTACTTTTGGTTTATGTTTGTGTAATATGTATAGTTCGCAGCGGAGTCTATTTCGTCTCTATCTGACTTGACAATTGAAGAAATTTTAGATGATGTACGATTTGAATGTGCAAGGTCATAACCCTGTATTTGCTTTTCATCTGGAATTATTCTTGTTTTAAAAGTTTATAAAGCATAAACACTTTGAAGTCCCTTTTATCTTGCAGATTTGGGACTATTAAATCAATTAATGTAGTCAGGCATAGCAGTGAAAAGAATTTAGCAACCAAATTAGAAGAATATGAAGTCATAAATGAAGTGGAGTCTAAAGATTTTCAAGACACCAACTCTATTAGTACAAAATCTAGTTTCTCAGACAAGGCTACTGACCCCAAATCTGAAGCAACAAATTGGGTTAAATTTGATGATGATAAAGAATTGGAAGAATATAAAGTTGATGGTGGTACTAGTGTTAATACTGATAAAAATGCTGAAGTTTTTGAGGATAAATCATGTCGAGAACACCTTGTGAATGATACAGTAGTTGAAGATGTGGGTGGCAAGAGCATACCTTCTAGTATCATTCAAGAATTTCCTGATCAACAGGATACATCCGATGACGTGCCCAAATTGGATGATGAAATGGTTGCTAACGATACATATGTGGATATTGAAAATAAGATTGTGGGGGAAAACACGGATTCAAAAGGCACGGTTTCTGCAGTTCAGGAAGGCTTTTCTGAACGTGATACTCGTTCAGAATTAGTTGGTCCCCAAAAGGTTACTGATACGGAAGATGATAATGATCATGTATTTGAACCAGGTTCTGTTCTTGTTGAGTATAGAAGAGCCGAAGCATGTTGTTCAGCAGCACATTCTTTACATGGACGACTGTTTGATGGCAGAATGGTGACGGTGGAGTATGTTTCTCAGAGTCTATACAGAGCAAGATTCACAAAATGAGCATTTCTAAGTGAGCGGTAACTCTTGGTTATATGATGAAACATAATATTGTCTTTTTGGTGATTGTGGAAGATTAATTCATCTGATCGGTTATGCCAGCCTGCTTCCTGCTATTAAATGTGGTAAACAGTTTTTAACTTTCTGGTTTACCTCGCTGATGCTTAACTGAGCAATGTGGATTTGGGGAAAATGCAAGTTTAGTATACATCAAGTTTGTAGCTGCAGACCATCTGATAAAGATTTGTTTTTCAAACGAGACATGATGAAAACTATCATTTCATGCCAAATGTTTTAAATGCTGTTAGCTTTGGAGATGGTGATGTCATGGTTTTTGGCAATGTTTTGTGTACGTGGTTATGTTATGTTGCGTTACAAACTGATTGTTGTATCGTAGTTATTTTAGATGATGGTCACAGGGCCATACTTTCTTTTTTCTGTTTTGTTTCTTTCACATATTAACCTTGTCTTACCGTAACAAAATACAAACTTTCACTAACTATTTACTTGACAATTACGTTACATAGAATCTTGTAAGATATCTCTTTCGAATGACACATGTTTACAGATAGATTGATGCACACTATTGTAAGTTAGAAGATTCCATTGATAGAAATAACCGCTTATAATTTTAAGTCATGGAAGATACTATTCTAAATGATGCAACACTTGTTGGTACAGGGTTCATAGTTCATCAAAATTTCATAATCCAATAGTTTAAAACAGTGATTAAACACTATAAACTTGTGATGATCCACATAGCGAAAATCTGTTAGATTCTCATGTCCTACAAACTCACCGAGTTATGGAAAATTTATGACAGGGAAAAAAAGTTCCTTAAAGAGGAAAGTCATGTTTCTAACAAATTTTTTCGTTAAGAGTCACGATTGCTCCACCAAAAGGAAGTGGTAAGAGTATATCTCCAATATATTATTTTGAATCTCTTTTCTTTTATTGATTGATATTTACTAAAAACTACAAAATTTAATACTCTTACTTTAAAATAACCATTACCAAATGCTTTACTTCCATATTTCAACACTAATCCTTTAGTGGGGGCTTAGTGTATCACATGCTTTGCATCAATATGTATTTTAATTTGCTGATAGTTTTCATGACACAAGCCAATTTGACATTATTGGAACATCTTTCAAATTCATGGATTGATTTAGCTCACATATTATATAGTTAGAAAATATTTATTTTCCTGGTTAGTTAATGCTTAGATATGATGTATGTAGCAGAAGTTGGAGTTAGGTTCAGAAAATATTATATTTTAATAATTCAACAAATAAGAATTGACCAAAGATCTTTATGGTACACTTTCTTACTATTTTTTAGCACCCTCCTTTATTTTATTAATTACTATGGCATGTTTTTGGCCATTTTGGTTTGGCGAAATGGTAACGTCTCTATCACTGTTTTATTTTATTTCATACAAATTCCACTCAAAAGATTATCAGTCTTAAAAACATTAAAATGCTTTTCAAAGTTTCCCACTCAAATGAGTTCTGTTCAATAAATTATGCTTTCTGCAACTTGATTGATTCCACCTAGAATCCAGAGAACCTTCTCAATGATGATGCCTTTAGTGACAACATATATTTATGGTTCTGTAGCCAAAGAAAAAGACATCTTATGCACCACATTTTTAGTTTGAATTTCTTAAACAGAAAAAAAATAATAAAAATTGCGCATCTGCTGATGTACATAGAAAGGCTAGAACTTGATACATAATGGAGTTAGCAATATAGAAATAAATATATTATTTGTAGTAATAATATTTATGAAAAATAACATAGTGACATCTGTTAAAACGATTAGTTTCTTTTTAACATGTTTTTTCATTTAAATAATATCTTTATTAAATAATGAAGAGGGCAAAAAAAATAAATATATGTATATAGCTCTTCTGTTTTTCTTTTTGAACTATTCAAGTATAGCTTACCTTCAAAGTTGATAGCTCTATTATCTTTTAAACATGTGATCAGAGTTTGATTTCTCTTTAGTGTTTTGACTTGTGGATGAAAGGTATATTGGTTTGTCTAAAGATGTGATGCGCAATATTTGAGCTATGTTTGAGGACAATAATGAGCATCGAAAAATCCCTAGAGTTGGTACAGTTCTGAAGAATTTAAATAAATTTATATTAAACTTTATGATATAATATTTTTTTTTTTGGTCTATTTTTCCTCTAATTTTGGAATACATCAATTTAATGAGACAATACAAGAGAAATCATAAAATAAGAGAAAAAGTAAAAGGCCTATATGGATTTTCAACATTAAAACAATGTTTCTAAGAGATACATTCATGATTATTCTAATAATGTATAGGATAAAATACATAGACATTGATTGTGATACCTTGAAATTGTTTCTTTTTCAACATATTATGGAGACTACTTCATAATAACTGAGAAGAAGATTCATGTAGATTGTACCATTTATCCTTTTTTTTTACCCTTGATTGTTATTTCTTAACTATACAGGATTGTACTCTTACTATATGTTATTACAAGTCTTTCATTATTAGAATAGATAGTAAAATTCATTTTAAATTTGCTTGAGAAAACGATAGATCAGGATTGGATTTTTACCACAATCTAGTGCATAAAGAAATACAAAGAAATCCAGAAGTATGATAATTATGGTGACTTCAAAACGTCAGAAGAAAAGGATGAAGTTATGAGAAAAAACACAAAAATGAACTTTATATTGTTATTCAGTCACAAATGATCAAATATATATTATTTTTTTTATCACTATATTGATTTGTGATTAAAACTTATGTAAAAATATTATTTAAAAATGTACAGCGAAATACACTTCAAAATTATTTTATTTCTAAAATGAATATACATACAATATTGTCAACAGTGGCCAGTCTTGTACCACAAATATATAACAATAGAAACATCAAGTTCCACCAGCAGAAGACGATATCAGCTACGAGACAGAACTCCTTTCGAACTGCACAAAGAAAACGATGGATACATAACAACAATATTCAAGGAAATTCCCATAGTTTTCATACACACATAGTAAATGTAAATGCAAAGCATGTATATAAACAAACAAAATTGATTAGTATATCATTTCTTATGGAAAATTGTCAAAATATAAAAGGTTTTCAAACTAGCAGCCAACAATACACTTGCTCCAATCCTAAATTTGACTGCAAAATGCTAAAAATAGCATTTTGGTATATTTGGCCTAAAATACACTCACTTAATATCTGTAACCTTAGTTATTAATCCATCCTACAGCACAAGAAAATATGATAGATAGTGCATTTAAGTAAGGATATGAGACTTAGAAGCTGTAAAACATTAAGAGATTAAGAACAAATTTGAGAACAAAAAGGAGTAGCGAAAATCAGAAAAATAAAAGGCATTTCCAGTGATAACATACATACCTTGGCACGGTTCCACGGCGACGTGGATCATACTCTGTTGCTTGTCGAAGAGCCCTAGCAAAAGCTTTAAAGGTTGCCTCGATAATATGATGGGAATTCTTCCCAGCAAGCTGTGCAAGAGGAATGCATATACATGTTCATTCTGTTACAAGGTTTTCACAATTGGAATCGAAAAACATCAAAGAGCCCTGCTAAAACATTCAGTATATTTCTTTCATAGTGATATATGTACAAATATATTTGCTAGTTTATGACTATAATTGATTATAACCGATGTTCGTATTAATACCTGTCGAATGTGAAGTGTCATACCAGACGTGTTCACCAATGATTGGAAGAAATGCTCCACCAACTATAAATAAGGATACCCAGTGGATTCATTAGTAAAAAATAAGAATAAACGGGGAGAGACAAAAGGAACAAGAGGCATGATGAATGATTCATATAAAACAAATTATGGAAACATCAGAAGCTCAATAGATAAAATTCCAAACTTGAATCAAGTAACTTAACAGGTATACAGTACCTGAGTATCGTATGTTCCAACCCTCTGAGTGGGTATGTCCAAATTATAACCTAGATAAGGTCGACCAGACAAATCCTGGAAAAGTGTGCAAGTAACGAGTTTATTTATAGTGGAAAAGTAAGCTTATAAAAGTGATCAGATTGGACACTAGAACTTCCTAATTTCAACTCTGAAGCATTGAGTACAAATCTTATAGAGCTGATAATGAATGAGCCTCAACATAAGCTCAGTCAGTAGTGTCATGCTTCGATATGTGAAAAGTAAACAAACTTTAACCCAATGTTTGGATGATGAACTCTAAAAAGGTAATTCATTTTTTTTTTTCTGACAATTTGAATTGTTTTGTGGTAAAATATGTTTTTCAATAGAGAATATAGAAAAAAATGAAACTCTAGAGATTTATCAGAAAATTTTGATTACTTAAAATGGTAAGAATATAAAAATATGAATTTAAAATTTTTCATGTTCCTTCTTCTCTGCCTTTGTGGCTCCTCTCTGTCTCCATATCTTTTTGTTTCCTCTTGCCTCACTTATTTCTCCTCTCTTCACTCTCTTTTCAGTTTTTTTCTCTCCCTCTCTTCACTCCCTCCTTTCTCTCTCCTCCATCTACCTTCTCTATAACAATATTGATAAAAAAGTGTCAATATCTGTATTTTTGAATTATTAATATTATATTATTTTTTAATTATACAATATTTAAAATTAGCTCATGCTTATTTTCACAATATTTAATGGTAAAATTTCAATTTTTAAATATATTTTTTTATTTTGTACATGTAGTAGAAATTAAACTAGTCTATCCAAATTAAGAATTTGAATAGATCTCCAAAAGAATCATTTAAAAGATGAGGAAAATTTAAATCAAAGTAATTCAAATTTAAAACATTTCATTTTTTTTGAAATTTTAGAGATCCCCATCAAAACACCTGGAGGTAATTTGAGTTTCTTTATGCACATTACAAATATGAATGCCTACAATTATGAAGGCTAACAAATAAAAAGTCCTAACATTTTCTGAACACCGTTTATCCATTTACCATGTTTATAAGCAAGGAAAGATCACACTTCCTCGCAACACACATGTTAATATTATCTAACAATTAATTACTATTTCTACAAACACAGTATCCAAATTACCAGTGAAACATGTATCAGTGCTTCATCAAGTGGAGCAGAGAAGTTGCCAAACCGGTTAATACCCTTCCTATCACCAAGAGCCTGCAACAAAGCCTGAAGACGTAGTAATAGAAACCTCTTAGTTTTAACATGATAGACAAATTCATTTTTTTTTTTAAATAAAATCAGACCAGTGTAATTGCAAATCCCTGTTGCTATAAGGTTACACTTTCCATTATGATAGTTAGAATCATCAGCAATTACTTAGATGCCATTGTGCATAGAAAGGAAAAGGGGAAATAAAAAATTATATAAAGATATAACTTGAGCACAAATCTTTAATTCAGGATAGTGAAACACGTTTTAGTTTCAAGGAAAATTTGTAAATTGTATTATTGAAAACCAAAAAAAAAAATGAAAGAATCAGCTCATGCAATGGTTTGCTTACTGTTCCGATAGCAAGGGCAACGTCTTCATTTGTGTGATGATCATCAATGTGTATATCACCTGTGGCTTTTACGTGTACATCAAACAGCCCGTGTGAAGCAAGTTGCTGAAAAATCACAATCAAGTTTAGTTTCCATAACTATTATCTGAATTAGATAATGTCAACATCCTTAGTCTTCAAGGTACAGGACCAGATTCTAACAATGCAAGTCTTTCTACGGAGATATATTCTTTTATAAACAAGTTCAAAGTTCATCTCACATACACCAAAGTTTTCACCTCTTTCATTTCACATTGCCATGCTCATTATTCTATTATAGCCATAAATGTGGTAGACCAATGTCGATTCTCATTTGGGATGTCTTTGACTTAAGCTAATATCAAGAGCATAGAAGAATATTCACTAAATAATTCTTTAACTAATTACTTCAGCTTCCACAACACTTATTTTGTGGACCATACATAGATATATCCACGTATATGAACAATTATTGAAATCTAATATTACATTTTAAGGAAAATAGCAATAATGGAATATAAATAGTAAATGAAGAAAAAAGAACATATGAAAAACAAAAACACAAGGCATCAGCAACACAAAAGCACAAAAATTGAGTTGAAATTACTGACATCAAGCATGTGATCGAGGAAGGGAATTCCAGTATTACTATCAGCAACCCCGGAACCATCCAAGTTTATTTTGACTGATACATTGGTCTCCTTGGTGACCCTTTTAACCTCTCCAACTCTAGCATCTGAAAATGATTGAAAAAGCATTCAAACGCATTGGAAAATCCAAAATCACAGAAAGTGAAGAACAGATATTGAGCTTTGCATTGACCTGAATCAACTGGCAAAGTCGTCATAGCTGAAGCATTGTCTCCCACCACGACAGCGGAAGAGACGTTTCTGGGAAGGTGGATTGGAGTGAGATTGCGTTGATTGGGTGAAAAGATTGAAGCTTGGAAAGGAGAACGCGTGAGGTTGGGTATTGCGTGGAAAACCCTAACCCTAGATTTGAGAAGCAGAGATGAAGGAGATGTTGGAAGAGAGGGTGGTGCAGATAGCTCCATTCAGAGTAAAACAACAATGGCAGCACAACCAAGTTAGTGAAGAGGAGAGTGAAAATTATCTAATTTTGCAATCAAGATGTACTTTAGATTTATATAATTTAAAGTATATTTTTGGATTATTTAAGTTATAAACGTATTCTAAATTATATCGTTTATAATATTTGTTTAGAATTATACTATTTAAAAATATATTATAGATTATATAATGTCAAATATTTTTTCAGATCTGAAATTGTAAAATCTATAATACATTTTTAAATTATGCAATACATAAAATATATTTAATTTTTGAATTACACAATTTTCATTTCAAAACAGATTTCGACATTATGAAAGAAATGTTTCGGATTTATAAACAATTTCTTTGTGTATTTACTGTCAAAGAAAATATATTAATGGTTATAAAAGAGAAGTTTAATCCTTTAAATAACATTACAAAGTGTACTTAATTTTTTTTAATTAGATTGTTTGTTCTTATTTGTCATTTATAAGAGCATCAGTCCATCCAAGGGTGAAAATTTTGTGACTATACAATTAATCCTCTTGTGTTTTCATCCCTTATTCCCTAATAATGTTTAAATTTAAATTGGGGTGGAGTGGAGAGATAAAAAAAGAATTAAAATTAAGAAAAAAATTATAAACTTAATCAAAATAATTGAAAAAGTTAATTTGATTGATGTGACACAAATTAAATTAGTTATGCAATCAAGTAAATTACTAAAATGTCTTCAACTAATAGATGAATATAAATTAAAATTGAAACATAATTTAATAGGGAATAATCATTAATAAAATTGGAAATAGTAATTAAAATTATTTAAAAAACTAAATATTATATTAATTAAATAATTAACTATTGCAGAAAATACTAAGAAAAGAAAAATCAATAAAATACTTTTAATATACTAATTTATTTTTTAACTTGATGATTCTGATAACAAATGAAACTCCTATTATCAGTATTATTTTTCTATTATATTGAATACACTTCCTTATCAAAAAAGTAATAAAACTAAATAATTAATAAAATGTAGTTAATAAAACACCGTCTTTATTACAGAAACGCGGAACCAAAACTTCAATTCAAGCAAAGCAAGGTAGGCTTCTTCCTGGACCCCCAAAATTTCTTCCTGCACCCCATAACCCTATTAAAATGACCTAAGTACCTTTGATTAAAAAATTTAACATTCTCCCTGAAGAAAATATGGAGGTGCAGGAAGAAATACTCAGCAAAGTATTGAAACAGAGGTCATTTGTTCTTCCATTCCCATGATTTCAATCTGCACCCTTATAGTGTTAGAGAAATGACTAATTTGCCCTTGTCTTCTTACATCAGGAACCTCTACTTCTTGTTGCTGCAGGAAGAAACAAGTCTCGAAGATTTCGAACTCATTCTCTCCCCTATAACCTTCTTCTTGAAACCATGTCTTCTGATTTCTGTTCACAATGAAAAAGAAGGAATCTTTGAAAACTATTTTGTTCGAATAACTATTTATTTAATTTCATTACCATTGAAACCAACAACAACTGACTTATACAGTAAGAATGTTTGTGTGTTTAATAACCCTGCTCTGCTTCACAAATATAGTTTAATCATTGAATACTGTGTGGATCAAAATCTTACAGAAAAAAGGAATAAGAAGAAAGTAACCTGTTCCGAATGAGGCAAATATTTTCCATCAAATGTCACTACCACACGATCCTTCCCATCCACTCCTTTAATTTTGTCAACTGAGCAGTAGAAATCTATTGCTGACATGCTAAATATGAAATGAACAAAAACTAATGAGAAAGAAAATCTTCATACTTTACATTTATGACAGTAATATTTATTCATTCATTTATGTCCTTTGAAGAGTATGCCATGTTTTATCACCTCTAACATTAAACTCACAGTCTTCTAAAACAGCAAACAAAAACACCATAAGTGTGTGGGAGAAATTTATGAGTGTGTAATTGAAACTCACATCCCATCACCAAACTCCTCATTGATTATCTCCTTGATGCTCTCTCCAAAATGCATTACACCTTCATTCAACCTATGAAATAGAACATCAACACAACCCAACAAATAAAGTATACTTTTGATATAATAACCTATACAAAAGTACTATGTAACATTCATGTCAATCACTTCAAGACATTCATGACAGTGTAAAATGACGTTTTTTATACCTCACACAAGAGATACACTTTTCCACCACAATTTCAAGTAAAAATCGAACCTTTTTTACACAGAGAATAGCCCCAAAGAACTAAAAAACAATACCTGTAGACAGTGGGGTCTAGGATGAGTTCAGGATCATAAGATCTCAAAGGGGGTCTCATCATCTCCCACACAAGGTCTTCGGGCAGGTTGGGCAGCGCCGCCAGCAGAAGAGGGGCAGTGTCGGGTTTGAGCTGAGCCTGTCTCCGGAGAAGCTGAGCAACATAGACATTGGTGAGCCCTGTCTCATCCGCTAACTGATTGTACGACTTCCCACTCTTATGCTTCACAGCTTGCAGCTTTGCCACTGTGCTTTCTTTGTTCTCCTCCATCTCACACTGCAAATACAGAAACACACTCACCTTAAGATTCAACTACATGGTTGGTTGTTTAATCATTGTTATATAAGCCAAATTGCTAATTTTTATTGTGTGTAAATTATGTAATTTTACAAAGGCAAATCACCACTTTACGATTTATTTTTGATCAGAACTTTTTGTACAGTCAATAAACAAATTTGTTTACAGTTTAATGATAAATTGATCTGGGGTCTGTAAAAAGTTATTGCATTGATCCGCAAAAATATGATAGAGCATCAAACTAGTTTGCAAACATTGTATCTTAATAACAAAATAATCTCATAAATATTACCGGATCAGGGTCAGCTTGTTCATGATCAGCGTGAGAATGAGTATCAATTCCTTTATTATCGAGAGGCAGAATGCCCTTAAGACATGGCCAACCATCGAGGATAGGCCTCACATCACCCACAAGAGCGTCATCATATGTACCTGGGCTGAATTTGATGCGCACATACTTGTCTCCTTTGAAAAGGTAAGCTTCAGACTCCACATGAGAAGCATAACACGCATCGATTCCACTTTCAAAGATCGTACCTTTCAGAATAGGAAACCCATCACCGATGTTGCGAATGCTGCCAACAAGCTGCTTCGAATCATACGCTATGCGAACATACTTATTGTTCTTGAATAAGTAAACTTCTTTGCCTCTGGTTGACCTAAATGCAGAGTCTATACCATTCTCAAACACAGTGTTTTTCAAGACAGGAAACATGGCTGCAATTGTCATAGGACCCGACAGTATCTTGTCATCCATAGTTCCTGGAGCATAGTCAATGTAGGCACAGAGATTGGTGGAGAAGATATATGCTTTGCTAGCTTCAGTATCGAAGGCACAGTCTATTCCATATTCTCCAAACGGCGTATCAAGAAGTGATGGAAAGCCATCACAGATCAAACGCAGATCAGTGAGGATCTTATCCTTTGTGTCTCCAGGAGTGTAATACACTTGCACATACTTATTTTTTAAGAAGAAATAAACTTCATTTGGTTTTGATGAACGAAATGCAGAATCTATGTAACTTGGTACCTCTACAACTTTAGTAGTATACCAGTCAAGAGCAGCATCGTTATCAGCTTCCAAGACCTGTCTTTTCTCTCTCATAGGCGGATAAGTCTCTTCTGGTAGGTATCTGTTTTCACCGTTATCATCCCTGTAGTAGTAAACAGGGATATAAATAACTACTTGATTGTAAGGAGCGGACTCTGGATTGAAATTCCTGTTTATGATCAATCTTGTTTCTCTCCGTAATCTCACATACCTGCACACAGTATAAGTTATTGATTGATAAGATGAGTTGTTGATTATAAAAATAGCATGAGATAGAACCTTGATCCGGCTTCACGTGTTGCTGTGAATATGAGACAGGATCGAATGTACTGAGGAGCAATGCCTCCGGCAAAGCAAACCTCAGCCTGAGAAACGTAGGAGTATCGATTCCCAAGGGTGACAGCGACCCAAATGCCACCAGGAGCATAAACTTCATAGCGATAAAATTGAATCTGAGAACCTGGTGGGAGGACTTGGGTGGAAGGGGTTGGTTGCCATGCATTATTGAGAGTGGTGCTGACAAAGGCGTGTGTTGTAGTTGGAGGCCTGTTGGGATCAAGAGGAGCACCTGCATGTTGAATGAAGTGAAGCAGATCATAGTAAGTGTTGTTGGGAGTTTGTCCCTGTGGCCATGCTTGGAAGCCGTTCGCAAAGATGTCTTGGTAGGGCCTTCTGTCCCAACGATACACAGGGCGACGGATATCAAGATCTTGGTCACCTGTTCTGTATACAACTTCTGTCAAGTTTCCTTGAACAACGTTGACACGGTTCAGATTCTCCAACAAATTTCGAGCTTCAGCCAAATCTTGTTGTCCTAGAGGTTGTGAGAATTCTGAGGAACATCCTCTGGATGGATCATTTGGTGGAGGAATTGACATTTTTCTTAAGGTAGAGAGATAGGATTTGATTTGGGGATATTTGCATTCCTCTTCTGATAGGCACCTATTGATACTCACATTGAAGTGGGAACTTCCTTGCCTTACCATTGGAAACTATAGTCAAAACACTTATTTCTACGTAGAACACTTGTTTCTACATAAAACACGTGGCATGTTATTATGATATTATCTCTTCTCCTCACCTACTCTAGTGTTTCCATGACATTGGGTATAATTTTATCTCAACATAAATGAGAATGAATGAAAAGTTAAATAATGTTTGCAAAAGTATCCGGTGCAATTTTTTTCAAAAATTACTAAAATGCACAATTTTCAAATAAATTATGAAAATGGACAAATCTTATTAAGATGATAACAAGTCAGGTCAATATGACATATATAACTTTAATTGAAATCATTTTCAAAATTCAAATAATTCAACCTCATACGAATTTTACTAAAACTGAATTAACATAGGGTCATATTAATATAATTTCAATTTAAAACATTAAATCAAATTTATCATCTTGACACGATTTTTAATTATGATTTGATTTTAATGTAAAACGCACTAAACCAAAATTATGTCAATAACATAATTTAATTTTAACTTAAAAATACTTTGCACTTAGAAATATTTTCATTATATTTATATTATTTTTCTAATTTTAAATTTATAATATATATTAGATTTAATTATGTTTTTATCTTTATTTTCGTTTCAAAATCTCAATTTAGTTCCTATTTTTTTTAAGTTTTAATTAAGTTCCCAATTTTGTTTAAATGTATCAAAAATGTCCTTTGTGTTAAATTATAGTAAATCATGTTCGTGGTTGTTGAGGTGGATTTATGTTATGAGAAGCTCCATGCTTTTCAAACCAGCGGAAGCAGCTCCTTGCTAATTACTTCTCCATCCTTGAGATCATGAACAGAGACGAAACTTTAGATCGAACATTGCAACCTCTGTGTAATTCCAATCAAATTTCGAATAAGAGGAACCATCAATATTCCCAATATGATTTATGAACATAAACCCTAATTTAATTGTTTAAATATTAAATAATATTTTTATTTCTCTATCACGTCGTTAATAACCTTTATGTTAATGGTCTTTATTATTATTTCAACACTGTCTAACCATGTTAGGTCACAGTTCTATTTGTGATACATTTATATAAAATTGGAGACTTAGGTGAGACTTTTCAAAAAAGAAAATCAAATTGAAATTTTAAAACAAAAATGGAAATCAAAAATATAATTAAACCTATTATTAAATTATCGAAGAGTGTCAAAATAACTTTTTTTATGAAGAATAGACATAGAACCGCATTTTTTATTCTCAACCAGTCGTTGCCTCCAAAAGTCAAAGAACTTTTTGATAAATGGATTGCATTGACTTAATCCATTAAATTAAATGAATTTTTGTGAGTAGTTTGTAGTTTGATTTAATTAATTAGCAAACTCTGATCAATTATAAAAATATAAAAATATCAGTAAAAATACATGTGTTACGTATATATGTATATATTTTTTTGATGATAATAAAAAATAAAAAATTTATTTATTTTTATTTATTTTATAGGTGATTTTTAGGTTATTTTGATGAATAACTTGTTCTTTCTCAATTGTTTTGGGAATGTTGTACATAAAAGGACATTTAATCAGAAATCGTTTTGTCATATTCTGGATTGATCGGCTCTTTCAAACCGAGAAAAAAAAAAGGACAATGGTACTTTAACTTACTTTTTTGACTCATTTTTAATCTATTACTTCAATCACCATTAGATCATCACATCACATCATTTAAAAAAAATCAAAATAGATAATCTAATGGTTATTGAAAGAATGGATTAAAAATAAGTCAATAAAAGTGGGTTAAACTATCTTTATAAAAAAAATAGATCACTAAATTTTCATCCTTACTTATAAGTGGAAGCTTATTGTAGCATTACTATGCAAACATTGTCCTCGAATGTCACAATGTCGCTGCATAACACCCTTGGTAGTATAGTGGCTCTGAAAACTTTGAGGAACACACTCTCAATGGATCATTTGGCGGAGGGATCGACAATATACTAGAACAGAATATACGTAGTTCCGGATAAGGTTAAGGTTGGAGTAGGCTAACCCAAAAAGCTACTTTATTGTTTTGTCATGTGCTGTTCGTCATGACATAACTTAGTGACGTGCTCCATTCGTACCATAATAGGTTATTTTCAATAATTATATACACGGACAAAATGATAAATATTGTCGTCTTTGTATTTTCAACAAAAATTAAATATAGTGTAAGTTATTATTAAATATTATTTTTAACCTTAGCATTTTATGAAATCCCATTATGGGTTAAATTAAAAGTCAAGTAATAACATTATGAAGTAAAGCACCTGTAATACTATGATATAACGCAAGTAATACATTTACAAAACTTTTAAGATCAATCAAGTATATGTTAGGATAAATAAATAATAAGTAGTTTACATTTTTCAGATCTTAAACATTTTAACAAAAAATTTGAATAAAAGTTCAACACAAAAATAAGTTAAATGAATAAACTTATTCTGTATGAAATTGGTTTAAATATGTTTTAGGGTTTTTTTTTTGAAAAATTTGTTCTTTCTCCTTCAATTGTCTTAGAAAAGTTGTACATAACAGAGATGGACAAAATTAAAATTATTACGTTTGTTTCACTTACTCAACAATGCACAATACAAACTTCTGCATCTTACCAAGTTTCTGACATTAAAATCTATGATCCAAGTGCCATGAAATCTCCTAGCCACAAACCAATAACATAAACTTTTTATTTTTCTCTTCCATTGTCTCTCTATTGGCAACACAAAATAGCAGTGACCAAATACAACATGTTCTTGAAGATTTCGCAGTTGATCCTCCTTTGAAGATTCTCATTTTTTCCCCTATGACCTTCTTATTGAAACCATGTGCTCAGATTTCTGTTCACATTGGAAAAAGAGTTTTCAAATACACAAAAAGAAGGAATGTTTGAAAACAATTTTGTCAGAATAACTATTTATTTAATTTCATTACCATTGACAACATCAACAACAACAATCTTATACAGTAGATCATATGCAGTAAGAATGTTTGTGTGTGGATATTTATGCTTCACAAATATAGTTTAATCATTGAATACTGTGTGGATCAAAATCTTACAGAAAAAAGGAATAAGAAGAAACTGACCTGTTCCGAATGAGGCAAATATTTTCCATCAAATGTCACTACCACACGATCCTTCCCATCCACTCCTTTAATTTTGTCAACTGAGCAGTAGAAATCTATTGCTGACATGCTAAATATGAAATGAACAAAAAATAATGAGAAAGAAAATCTTCATACTTTACATTTATGACAGTAATTTTCATTCATTCATTCATTCATTCATTCATGTCGTTTGATGAGTATGGCATGCTTTATCACCTCTAATATCAAACTCACAATCTTCTAAAAAATATACTATCAAAATCTTCTATTCTTTATTTATGACTGTGTATTCCTTTAAAATCAGAACTGATACAAGACCTTGACACTTGTTCCCTCATTCAAAAATCATTCACTACATCTAGTAAGCATTAGATGAAGAGTTTGAATCACTTAGATCGGTAAGAAGAAACACTGAAACTTTCCGAAAATTAGGATGTCTTTGGGTGTCTTGTCTGAAATCCTCTTAGAACTCCATAAATCAACAAATCAGTTTATAATATGATGCTTCCCTTGGCCCTAGGTTTCTGAATTTTACTGTACAACAGGATTTAAAATGTCATCCATTTATTGAGATTTTAAGACTTAGACTAATGCTAAGACTCTTTTCTCTCTAGGCTTTTCTGGAGCTTGCCCAAGTTGCATAGCAAAGAAGTCTTGATTTATCACATAGCATCAGCACATGCTTAGTGCACATTTAGGTTCAAAGCTCAATACAAAAAAATGTATATAACCAACTGCAAGATCAGAAAATAAAACCAGGTTTTAACAGTTTATGGTTAATGGAGATGAAGAAATTAATTTGAACTGGTACCAAGAATCAAAAATAAAAATGTTGATTATTTCCTTAAAGCAATATACTTTTCTTCTCTTCATTGAGCTTTAAAGCAGAATGATTCAGAAACATTATACAATCAACAGCATCATCAACTCAAGTGATGTAAAGTAAAACACCAAACAAAAACACCTTCAGTATGTGGGAGAAATTTATGAGTGTGGAATTGAAACTTACATCCCATCACCAAACTCCTCATTGATTATCTCTTTGATGCTCTCCCCAAAATGCATTACAGCTTCATTCAACCTATGAAATAGAACATCAACATAACTTTTAGGTACCTTGAAACAAAGACCAGAAAAACGAGACAGAGAAGAACCAGAGATAAACTCCCAAATGGAATTGTTCACTATTGGCTGAAAAAGACAATGTTTACAAAGGAAAAAACATCCTTTCACACAGGGTATTCCCTGTCACCAAAGTCAAAGACTTTCAATACCAAAAAGAAGACACCTCCCAAAGGAAAACTATTTATAGACTTTCTGAGAAAGTCTCTCTTCAAAAGCATTTGGCAATTTCACCACAGACAAGACAACAGATGCACGTTTACTTCACAACAGCTTGATCATCAACACAGACACTTAAGATATGAGGGCCACAACTTACAATTTTGCATCTAAGAATAATTTTTAACTGTCTTCACACTGGCTGCATTCATATAAATGAAACTGTAGCTTGCACTACTAACACACCATCACCAGTATAAAAGATTTTTCCACTATCATTCAGTAAATCATGTTTTGACACATTAGTAATAACTTGACATGATTCAGTGAACATTAAAACAGTTTTTAATTAATCATTTAGTCCGGAAAATGTCGTAATCATGCGATGCTTATCCACAGGTTCTAATTGAACTATCTGGGTGTCCTTCAAGTGTTACCCAATCAATGCCCACCATCCTAATTCCATCCAATATTTAAATATTTGGTAGAACCCAATTGGCGCAATAGGAATATGAATGGCGATAACCTCAGACTTAACAAGCAATTAAGCCTAAAAAACAGTAATCGATGATTTGGTTCATGATTATACTCCAAATAACCCATTTCACCATACACTACAGATACACTTTTCCACTACAAATTCAAGTAAAATCCCAACCTTTTACACAAACAATAACTACACAGCTCTCGTAATCATATAAATGAGAAATGGGGTGGGAGAGGAGGAGACACCTATAGACAGTGGGTCTTGGATTGAGCCATGATTATACTCCAAATAACCCATTTCACCCCACACAACAGATACACTTTTCCACCACAATTTAAAGTAAAAATCGAACCTTTGTTTCACAGAGAATAACCCCATAGAAATAAGAAAGAATACCTATAAACAGTGGGGTCTTGGATAAGATTAGGATCATAAGATCTCAAAGGGGGTCTCATCATCTCCCGCAGAAGGAATTCGGACAGGCCGGGCAGCGCCGCCCGCAGAACAGGGGCAGTGTCGGGTTTGAGCTGAGCCTGTCTTCGGAGAAGCTGAGCAACATAGACATTGGTGAGCCCTGTCTCCTCCGCTAATTGATTGTAGGACTTCCCACTCTCAAGCTTCACAGCTTGCAGCTTTGCCACTGTGCTTTCTTTGTTCTGCTCCATCTCACACTGCAAATACAGACACACTGATCTTGATATTGAACTACATCGTTGGTTGTCGAATCACGTTATATATGCCAAATAATTAATAGGGTTAGATATGGTTTTTTTCTCTTAGTTTTCACTTAATTTTACAATTAATTTATTTCAAAATTTTAAATTAATTCAGTTTTTCATCATTCGAAATATTTTATTTTTTTAATTAAATTTTATTGTATTTATTTAATATGTCATATGTAATATATATTTTAGGATTGTATTTAATTTGTTTATATTTTTTAACATATTTTTATTTTGATATTAAGTCAAATATTATTATAAAATACGTTTAAAATGTTAAATAAATTTAAAAAAAATTGATTAAAAAACTAAATTCATGTATTTCAAAAAATTAATGAGTAAATTGGTCTAAATTTTTAAAATAAATTAATTTTAAAATTTATTGAAAATTTAGAAAAAAAATATATATTTAACCCTAATCTTTTATCGTGGGTTTAAATTATGTGATTTTACATAAGCAAATCACCCACTTTGCGATTTAATTTTTGAAAGAACTTTTTTGTATTGCCAATAAATAAATTTGTTTACGGTGTAATGATAAATTGATCTGGGTTTTATAATAAAATATTGCTTTGATCCAAAGAAACAAATACGATGAAGTATCAAATTAGTATTCCCTCGTTGTATCTTAATAACAAAATAATCTCATAAATATTGGCATAATTTTATATAATATTATATATAATTAACTAAAAATTCAACATAAAATGAAATCATAATATTTCAATCTTAAAAATAGATGGAAAATTCTATATTTTTAAATGATGTGTTCTTATAACGCGTTAACTAAATCTATATATATATATATATATATATATATATATAGAGTTAAATATGTTTTTAGT
>Ga0209589_1006664_pt1 | contig 18997 bp, 8 predicted proteins | sample CowpeawhiteBW_FD_187525 | JGI IMG/M metagenome (GOLD analysis project Ga0209589, IMG submission 187525) | Root nodule microbial communities of legume samples collected from California USA - Cow pea white BW (SPAdes) (version 2) | ecosystem: Host-associated > Plants > Roots > Nodule | place: USA...
ATATATATATATATATATATATATATATATATATATATATATATATATATATATATATATATATATATGCTTCTTCCATTAATTGCTAGTATCTTTGTTTCTTTACTTAAGGCTTGCTTTGTTTTAACCATTCATTGCATGATATTAAGGTCATTAGGTATTGGAAAATAACTCTTGAAACCTAGACTTGGAACAAGATACCTAATGAAACTTGTATCTAGGAATGGAGTTTGACCCATTAGTTGTCTTAAACCCTAGTTCATAAAGTGGGTTTACTTATTTAAAGATTCAAGGAATTAACTCGTAATAAGAAAACCTAGGCTCATTCAACTAAGGGATTAGGGCTTAAGTAAAGTTGTGGATTGACATTAGTAATTTAATGGAGAAGAGTTTTAATGTTTTATATGCATGAGAGTGAAGTCGATGAAATCTAATCCCAACAATATCAATCCATTGCATTTCTAGTCTTTTCCATATTCTAGAGTTTCAAATATTCAAGTTCACCTTTTAGTTGTTTATGCAATATTTACTTTATTGCACAAAATCCAAATTATTGATTCATTCTTTAGTTTAAATTAGTTATTAATTACACGATTATTTAGTATACACAAGTCTCTTGGAAAACGATATCCCGATTTTATCGGTTACTACTTACGCAACTTGGTACACTTGCTAAAGTCTTAACAGTACTCATCTACTCTTTTAATCTCTTTCATCTTCATGTATTCCAACTCGCGCTTGAGTATTTGAAGTCAGACCTTCTTCACTCGATCATCTTCCTTATATGCCTTCTCCAATATATATTATGCTTCTTTTGCATATTTTGAAATTGCAATCTTCTCATAGTCAAACTCATGAACAACACATGCAAAGTTGCTACGTTCTTCATACGCGCTACTTTCAACGCATTCATTTGGGCATTCGACCATTCGTGGTGTTTGTTGGTTCTTCGTGACCATTTTCCACCACTTCCCAGTTGTCTTGGGAGCCAAGAAGAGCCTTCATGTAGAGACTCATATTGTAATAGTTGACCGCATTTGTCAACTCGAGGAAAGGCATTGTTTGTAAGACTGACCATCTCACTCTCTCTTTTACAAACACTTAGAAACTTAAACTCTTTGGCTCTGATACTAACTTGTTGGCAACACTGTTTGTAAGACTGACCATCTCACTCTCTCTTTTACAAACACTCAAACACTCAAACTCTTTGGCTCTAATGCCAATTTGTTGGCAACAAATTTACTTTGTAAATAAATTGATTCATCTATGTTGTTGTTGTGTTATTCATGCAAACAACAACGCAATTTATTCTCACACATTCCTGGTCATAGTACTCAAAACAGATAAAAGTGTCTAAAACTGGCTAACTCATTAACTACATATAAGACAACAAATAATATATTAACTACCCACAACGGTTAATACATTTAAGTTTATTTCTAACCCAACAATATCATTGTTGAGACACTCATTCTTATATTGTATCATTCAACAAAAAGTAAACCTTTTCATTATGGTATTGTTTTGTTGTTTGGTGGAGGTACATTTATAAAAATAATATGTTCATATAATAGTACAAAAGTAATAACTTTAGACAACACATGTTTTCAACTTTTATCATATAATACTAAAGCAAGAAGCAAATGAATGATTTATCACACATTATCACTACATTCATATCATACATCAAAGTAAAAAAGAAACATGTTCATTAATTTGATTATTTGTGCATAAACATCAGCCAGAAGCAAATCCAATACAAAACTCTCATCACATATTCACACAACTTGTTTACATGTGTTAACATAAATAAATCCAATGACAAACATACAACAAAAGCAAAACACAACCATAGAACTATAGAGAAAGTTGACACACTTGAAAATCCTCTATGTTATCCCTATTTCCCTATATTTCCACAATCAAATCAAAAACCAAAAGTGTTAGGACAATGTATTGTCAGTTCTTCCACTCTTTTATTGTTCACTTGCCTTGAATATCTCAAACAAAAACAGTGTCAGTTTTACTTGAGTTCTCGACCACTCTTTCCCTGGCTTTAGTTGCCTGCAATAATAACAACAACCAAGTACAATAATTTAATATCAACTATCTATTCAGGTGATGTCTTACTATTATTTGCAACATGCATTCCATGCATGCAAAGAGTCTAAAAATGAAAGAGCATAGATTTATGCATGTGAGAAAACTAAAACTAACCTCTTTTTGCCAATTTGTTTGTGATGTTATGATAACAAGAATAATTACTTGTAGAACAGACCCTGATACAGGCCCCATCCAAAGCCCTTGGGCATTTAGTTGTAAATGAAAACCTAAAAACAAACCCATAGGAATTCCCACAAGATAGTAGGCTCCTAGGTTCACGTAAGCCCCTATTTGTTGAAATCCTCCACCTCTCGCTATCCCTACACATGTTCATAGATATACATGCAACAATCAACAATGTTGTTATAATGTGTATAAATAAATGTGTATATGTGTGTGTGTGTGTGTATTTGTAGTTACATAGAAGAAGAAGAAGAAGAAGATGATGATGATTTTGAAGTCACCAGAAAGTGCTCCATTTAAACTATCTGCACTGAGAGACACACAAAGGATGGGAGCCATGCTTGCAAGATAATCCACAACTTCTATATCATTGCTATAGGCATATCCTAATACATGTCGACAACTAAAGAAGACTATGCTCATAATGATTGCCTCTACAATCCCAAGAATCACAACCACACGAACAACACCTTTGGCCGTCCTTGGATTCCCTGCCCCTAGTTCATTTGCAACCCGAGTGCTGCAAAACAACCACCATGTCAATTTGTGGGATGATGTAACAAGTAAAAATAAAGAAAGGATAAACCAAGAAAAACACAGAAAAATCAGAATATGTAATGACCAATGACTAGTGGCAATAGATGTGCATGATCAGAAAAAAAAAAAAAAAAAACATATAATTATGACATGGTTTTCCCCTTCACTTGACAATATAGTTATCTTTGTGTTATGATTGTCCAAGTATGCCCATTTCCTTCCATTAAAGATTAATTATACAAGTAAGCTTGTGGTTTAACTTTTTCTACCATGGCAGTCAAAGATTATGAACCAGAGCCACCACAAATTTAAAAAGCATAACCATTAGCAAAGAGTGAGGCAATTAAAAAAGGGACAAATTTGAACTGGACCTTGCAGAAGCACCAACAGCAAAAGGAACGAAGTAGTGTAAGGTAGTAACATTAAGGCTGCAAGGGTGTGATAAAAGTCAGAAGATGATGACATCAGAGTTATTTCAAAGTAATGGAAAAGAAATTGTATCCACCCACCAAACTGACAATACTGAGGTTTGAAGTTGGGGATTAGGCAAAAGCCCCGCAAGTAAAGTTAGCGCCTCAAAAGACCAGGATTCAAAACTACAGAGAAGTGTGAAAAATGTAATTAGCATAAGAAAAATATATCAAGAAAAAGCATTATGTTAGAGGAGATGCAAATATATTTACCATAACATGAGTCCTGAAGGGATAGATAGTTTTAAGAACTCTGGAATGTCAAGTAAAGCATTACTAGAAAATACAATCTTGGTTTTTTGACAAGCCGGGGAGTATAGCATGTAAATTGCAAGCCAAACCACATTCAACCAATAAGAAAATCCAATGGCTAATGCAGCTCCAACATGTCCTAGGCCCAACGGAAAAACCAAACCCCAACAAATAGGAACATGCAAACATAGTGTGGTAATTGAGCTGAAAACCATGGGAAAGATCATACTCTGAGCCTGGAAGTAGCGAGTCAAAGCCTGAAGAATAGCGTAGCCAAATAGCCCTGGTATGAGGTATATGCAGTACTGAGAAGCTACACGAGAAATTTCAGGGTCTTGACTAAACAAGATGAGTATTTTATCGGTGAATATCCACACCAGAGATATTGGGAGACAAACCAATATCAGAGTCACTGTAGCACACCAAGTGTAGTTCCCAAACTTTCTATACTCTTCTGCACCATACATTTGCCCACACAAAGTTTCCAATGCACCAGACATTCCCAACTGCAATGCAACATAAGCATTTCAAAAGATTACCTAGTACAGTAAGGGATGTGAAGTGATGGGTTTAATTTTAAGGGTAGTTTATCAATCTCCTCTCTAAGTATGTGTTTGTTTCAAAGAATGAATTTGAAGGAATTTATGAGAAAAGAGGAGTGAAGGTGAATTGTTTGGATTAAGAGAAAAATTGTAAAATTTGAAGGAAAATGAGAGAAATGTTTATAAGAATTAGTAAGTGATGATAGGATAAATTAAAAAAAAAGTTTAATTGATAAAAGAATAAAATAACTAGTTTATCCTTGTACATAAAAGTAATTTAAATTAAATTATACATAATGTAAATTATATTACTATAAAATGTCAATTATTATTTAAACTAGAAAATTAATATTGATAAAAATATAATTTTTAGAAATTAAGATGGAATAAAATTTTGGAGATTAACTTTAACAATGTAAGTAATAATTTGACATTATAAAATTATTTTAAATTAAAGTGTTAGTTTAAAGTTATTATAAATTAATTGGGAGTAATTTTGTTAAAAAAGGTTATACATTAATAAAAATAATTTAAATTAAAAATTGTACATTTGAGATAAAGTCTAAGTACAGAAAATATTAAACATTAAATTAAAATATAAATTGTAACATTTCTAAAAGTCAAGAAAAGGAAAATTTAAACAATTGAAAACTTGAAGAAAACATATTTCATTATAACAATAGAAATAACTTAAATTCCAATCATTTTCAAATTTTAAATCCCAATAATTTTTAAATTTTATATTAATTATATTTATTTTTACCATAGTTATCTAATACAATTTATAAATTATTGTAATATTTTAACAAGATGTGTTTAATTTTATTCATTCGTGGTGTTTAACAAAAAAAGTGTTTAATTCTATTTATTCGTGGTTAATATAAATTTTTTGCATCCAATCAAAAATTTAATATAAATAAGATATTAATTAATTTAATCTAAACATAATATAACTTTAAACTAATTAAAATTGAATAATTTATAATTCAAAATAAAGTATTAATTAGTTACATTTTAAATATTTGAAATTTTTATAATAAATAGCATTTTTCTGTAATGACATAAAATAAGTTTAAAATTATATGTAGTAATTCTATATATAATTTTACAAAAAGTGGTATAACTTTTTATTCAAATCTCTTCATTTCAAAGATGATCACTTTCTCTCCATTCCTTCAAATTTGTCCTTGTAAATTACCTCAAATTAGCTTAAACAAACAACATTCACCTGCAAATCTATCCTCTACCATAGTAAATAGGTAGAAACAAACAGAGACTAAGAGTGAGTTCCTTTCGATACGGTATATTTTCTTCAACTGTATAATATCCCAGATGAACCAGTAACTTTGATATCACTGATTTTACTTTTAGAAGTAAAGGTCATTAGAGAACTATTATATATACGTGACATGAGTTTTATCCATTTTAACAAAAAACCTTGGAACAATAATTTTACGATTTTTTTCCTTATACGATGTTTAACTTTTCTATTTTTACTTAATATAAAACTTAAATTCGTACTTTAAAATATAATTTTCCGATTATAAAAAAATATATACTCTAATAAAAAAAATGAGATAAAAAAAAATTGCATCGGAAGGAGAGTTGTATTTACAAGGACAATGAATCCGGTAACTTCTGCAAAAGAGGTGGCAACAGCAACCCCGGAGAAGGATACCAGTACCCCCAAATGTCCCACCATCATCAGTGACACAACCTCCATAAGGTACTGTGAAACCGTAACAGCCACCATTGGAGCCGCCATCGAGCTTATCCTCTTTAACTCTTCCCAGAATGCTACTTCTTCTTCTTCTTCACCACTCTTTCTTACCAGTGCTGCTTCCATCTCTCTACAATTTTCCATGCTTTGAAGAATTAATGTTGAATGTTGATGACAAAGAGAGATAGATATATATATAGGACCAAAAAGTGCTTCTTCTTTCTTAATAGACCAAACATGTTTCGCCACTACAATTCATGCTACATCGACCAAAACAATAAGACAAAAACAACTCTTTACATGTCCATAATATTCTCTATAAGGAATTAACTATACACAGAAGATAAAGATAAAAGGAATTAACATAATATTCACATTAAATTGACAATGAAATCAGAATAACAAGGAGAGGGTTTTCTTTATGTGAATTATTTTGTGTGATCATAAGTATTTAATAATGTCGGCTAAAAGATGCACGAAGGTGACAAGACTGGAGTGTGGGGTTTAGTTAGTGGAGACTTTGAAGTGGCGACAAACCAAAACCGTGATCGTCCCACCGCATGCATGTTCCAATTATAGCTTTTTTCACCATTCTCGTAAAATTTTATTTTCGGATCATTTTTCACAAAAAAAAAAATCGTTATAAGTTGACACGATTTCAGTAGTAATTCATTTGCATGGAGTCATTTCAATTTGGTCCAACTTCTTGTTATAAAACGAAATTATACTAAGTTGGTACGACTTACGTATATACAATATTTTTTAAAAAACTTATACCGTTGTGGTAATTTTGAAATGAAATTACAACAGAATGCTGAAAAAAATCTAATTCTACTTTCTAAGTTTCTTCAATGGCGTAATTCTTTATTTTTCGTTATTATTATCTAATTCAATTATTGTATAAAAATTATTGCAGTATGAACTAATAATTAATGTTGTATTTGCATTGAGAGATAAATTTGATGGAATAGATTTGAAGATGAATATGAGATTGTTTGAATTAAATGAAAAGTATGAAAAGTTGTACGTGGATTTGAGAGGAAAGTTTGTAAAAATATATGTATGATGTGACGGAGAAGATAGATTAAAAAATGTTTTATAATTAAACAATATAAATTCTTTACTTTTAATAATTTTACATAAGTTTTCATGAGGATGTGATTGTAATTTTATTTTTGGAACTTTCATATTACCGTTTAGTAAAAAAAAAAGGTTAAATATGTTTTTGATCCCTTAATTTTCGATGAATTTTGGAATTAGTTCATTTCAAAATTTTGGACCAATTTAGTTTTTCATATCTTTCAAAATATGTGGATTTAGTCATTCTGATCAAATTTTGTTAAGTTTATTTGATATTTTAAACGCGTTTCATAATAGTATTTGACTTAATATTAAAGAAAAAATGTATCAAAATTCTAAATAACTCAAATACAATCCTAACATGTGTACGAAACATATTAAATAAATCTGACAAAATTTGATTAAGACAATTAAATATACGTATTTCAAAAAATAAATGACTAAATTAATTCAAAATTTCAAAATAAACTAATTTAAAATTGACTAAAAATTAATAAAAAAATATAGGTTAAAATACTTCGATGGTCTTCGTTTTGGTTCAAAAATCTCAAATTGGTCCTCGAATTTTAATTGATCTCAATTTCGTCCTTATTTTTGTAAATGTGTTTTAAATTAACCCAATCGTTAACAGTGTCAAAATTGTTAACGTTAACTTCATTTTAATCATCTGACGTGGCTTGATTCATTAATTTGAGGACTGAAAAATTTGTACGTGGCGTTATTCATTAAAATAAGCATTTGTATAAAAACCCTAAATTAATGAATTAGGATTGAAATTGAGTGTTGAAGAATCGCGACTGCGAGGGCGACTCGAGTAAATGCCGTGAACGTCGACGAAGGTGAGATTCAGCGTCGTCGAAGGTGAGCTCGAACATTTCAGTGTTCGATTTTCGAGCTTTAGTGTCGTTGATCGTAGTCGTTCTTGAGCACCACACTGTGAAGGTGAGTATCGGTTCATCCTTGGCTGTTTAGGGTTTTGTTGGTTGGGAATGATGTTGTATGGCTTTTATTTTGTGATTAAATGTTGCTTGTCCCCCCAAAATTTTCTCCCCATGTTCTTAGTCGTTCTAGCAGTTCTTGTGATTGTCTTCTCACCGCAATAACAAACAGGTGTTAAATCGGACTTCCTCACCGCACTTCCATGAGAAGAAAAGCTGGAATTTTTCATCTCCCAAGCATTGTAAGTGCAGGATGAGCAAGAATGAGAGGGAGACATTACTAATCTTACCAATTGAGAACGCAAGAGACAACTTCACCTCACCCTTTTCAAACCCTAACATTCAAATGTTATGAAAATAATCTCTTTTTAAAAGAGAAACTAAGAACATATGTGCCAAAACAAGTGAATGACACGTCAGAATACACAAAACAGCCACATCATCAGGAATAAACGCCGTCTGTGAACTGATAACGGAAAGGGTTAATTTAAAACACATTTACAAAAATGAGGACGAAATTGAGATCAATTAAAATTCGAGGACCAATTTGAGATTTTTGAACCAAAACGAGGACCATCGAAGTATTTTAACTAAAAATATATTTAACATAAAAATATATTTAACCTAAAAGAAAAAGAAATATCCAAGTCGATTTAATGTTACAGCTTTTGTAACTTTATAAAAAATAATTTAAAAAAAAAACTATATCAGTCTATTTGAATAATTATTTAAAGTTAGAAAAGTTAATTACACCACATCGGGAAGTGGACCCCCATAGGTGAAAATGCGCATATACCTTTTAAAGAAAGGAAAACGTGCATTAATCCAACAAAAAAGGTATATATGACGTGACCTTGTACCTAGTAATAATGTTCACCTAATCTATATTTTGAATTTTCAAATATTATCAGTTCTGTTATTCTTATAATTCCTCATTTCTTTTCTAATATGGACATCTTTATAAAAAGAGTTAATATATGGTTGGAAGAAGGCCACATTTTACTAAATTTCAATCAACAATTTAATTAAAGTTTTATATATTAAATAAGTGAGTTATGAAAAAGAAATTTATTTTTGCTTTTGCAAAATTGTAGATTATTATTACTTCATTTCTGATATTGTGACTCTACATAACTGTATGAACTGAATAAAAAGTTAGATTACTATTTCAAATACAACGTAATGTTGTAATACAATAATGATCTTTATCAACTCAAATAAATATTAGAAACTAAAAATGTCATTCGAAAATTATAAGAACGTATATGGATTAAAATTAAATTTTATACATTTTATAAAGATTAATGTAAAACCCCATTTGTATATAGACCGGTATAAAAAGTTTTTTTAATTATAAAAATATTATGGTGTCCGCTTTCTATATCTATATATCTATATAACTATAATGGATATAAAAAGTTTTTTTCTTTATTAATAAAATGTTATCGCATCCATTTTTTATATTGATTATAACTAGAACCGATTCTTATATGTATAAATTAAGTCCTGGAAGTATTGTATCTTCATCTACGGGTTCAAGATGAAAAATCTTGAAAGAGAGATGAGAATGTGGTTCAAAATTCAACGAGATAGTTTTATATACCCCTCTATTCAATTAAAAATTATTCCAAATTTTATAAAAAGAAGAATAGCTAAACTAAAACAAGATAAAAAATTTATTTCAGTTTTTATAATAAAAAGTATAAATATCTAGATAACATTGGAAGAATAATTGGAATTAGTTTTCATGTAAATGGTGATTGAGATGTTCAAAGAATAGAAAGCTTTAATAATCATGTTGAAAACATCAATCTTTCTTAAAGTTTATTTGATGTGACTCTCAATTAACAATAAAACAAGTAATTACAAGTGTGAAAATTCAATTTGCTTAAATAATTGCTTCCGATGATTGAAATTTGGAACAATATGGGCAACACATTTTTATTCAGAGTATGAATATATTATCGTCCAAAATAATTCTTTAAATGTAATTTTGTAATTGACAATTTTTTTTCTGTATTTATAATTCATTAAAAAATTGTTTTCACTAACATAATTATATTTTTCCATTTTTTTAATTAAATTATAAAGGGTTAAATATGTAACTCTCAATGAATTTTGAAATTAATTCATCTCGAAACTTTAAATCAATTTAGTCATTCTTCTCTTGAACTAAGTGAATTTAGTCATTTTAATTAAATTTTATTATTTTATTAGATTTAGTTATTTAATGTTTCGTACACGTTAAATAATTGTATTTGAGTTGTTTATATTGGTTCACACATTATTATTTTAACGTTAAGTTAAATACTGTTATTAAATGTGTTTGAAATGTCAAATAAACTTTAATTAAAATGATTAAATACATATATTTCGAAATATAAAAGATTAAATTGATCTAAAATTTTAAAATTTATTAAAAATTAAGAGATAAAAATGTATTAACTCGATTATAAAGTCCATTAATAAGTGTGGGCCGCAATTAGAGCAAGTATCGGAATTTATTGCATTCTAAGAAACTGCTGACAATTTATTTTTTTTTTAAATCAAATTATTGTTATGTTGCATTCAAAATCCGTACGCACCACAAAGAATTCATTCATTACAATGTAATACAACAAATTGCTAGCAGCCATCCATTTTACTTTTTTTTCTTTCTGATTTGTCATTTATTGATAGAAAATTTTGATGATATTTGCTTGAAAAACATACAAGTTGCTTTTAAATATAAATTTTACAAAAGAAATTTTGGGAGGATGATTCAAATTCAAATAAAATTAGGAAATTCAAATTCTCTATTATTATTTTGGATTCTTTTTCGCTTTAAAATACACTAAAAGCTTATATATTTTGAATAAAATTACCGAAATAGGTAACCATTTTTCTTATTTTTGATTAAAACGTCACCGATCATGTAACGTAATATCTGTATTTTGAAAAGAAGATGTGAAATTGTATTTAGTTTTTCTACCGTATTTACTTTTAATATTTTAATTTCTTTTAAATATCAGCTTGCGACTATTTTTTATTTTTATAATTTTTTAAAACTAAGTATTTTAATAAAATTCAGGAAATTTAAAATAAAAAATAGTGTACAATTATAAAAAAAAATCAGCTTATTTATTACCTTTGTGCAGAAGTAGGAGAGGATAAAAAGATTTATGAATTTCAATTTTCTTCTATCTCAAACATTCTAATCTCTATATACAACTATAAAATTTGTTTTTTAGTCTCTCATTGATCTATAAAATAAATGTATTTATAAAACTATTTTGGAATATTTAAAAACTAAAACTTGCTCTTTCTTTTACTTTAGAATATTTATCTATTTATATTATTCTTACTCGTTTTTCATCTGTAGAAACCTTAAGAAATATCCAAATCTTCTCTAATCACTATTTTTAACGTTGCTTAAATATAATGTTATTGTTAATTATGTATTGAATTTGTTACTCTAAACACCTGTGTTAGATAACTATGAATTTTTCCCAAAAAAGTGACTATATACCGATGTAACATTGATAATTCAGGGTGGTCCCAATAATTTATATAATGAATTAAAAATAATAAAATAAATAAAATCAATTTCAGATAAGTCAAATGAATATTTCAATAAAAAATTATCTTCATAATGATTGCTAATATAAATAATGATTTATCTAAACTACTAATAAAATGTTATTTAACAACATTTAAAAAGTGATGGTGCAAAATAATTCTCATCTTACATAATCAATAGAAAAATCTAATTGTGTGATTCAATTAAAAAAGTTACAATTTTTAGAACTTAATATTACACAAAAATTTAGTTTGAAGTCAATTAAAATTTTTAAATTTATCCAGAACACAAAACTTAATTAATTATATAAAATTAATTTCAATAACTTTTGTAATAAATTACCATTTTCGTGATTACAGAAATCAATTGCACTTAATTAAAAAAGTTATTTTAATAACAAATTGGCATGCAATTAAATAATTGCTCCAATAAAATGTGTGAACCTAAATAACTGCACCAGTAAAATGTGCCAACCTAAATGTTGCGATAACTCTTGATTCTTGATGTGCATTTATGCTTTCTTTCTTTTTTTAAGAAAACGTGTGTGAACCTACTAAAATAGTCTACCTTTATATATTGAATAATTTTTTAATTTTAAAATAACTAAATAAATAAATTTTCTAAAAATAATGGTTATATAATTTTTTTAATAATATATATATATATTAAAATTGTATTACAATTCTATTTCGTAATTAATTACACATAAAAATAATCAAATTGAATATTACAATGTGATAAAAAATGTGATTACGTGTTTCCACTAGGGATGACATGAATTTCTTCCACGAGTATTATCCAAATTCGTTATAATTTTGTCAAAAAAATTCTCACATTATCTGATATAAGAGGTACAAGTATGAATATTAGTAAATATAGTTTCATACATGTCTCTATTTAATTACTAAGATACATAAACTATAAACTTGCATTAACTTTTTTTCCCTTAATTTGATAACTTGAAGTAAATAAAGGTAGTGAATTTCTTCCTGCACCCCTATATTTTCTTATTGCACCCCCATAAGCAAGGTAAAAAACAAATTTGCCCGCCTTTTATTCTCTTCTCCTCCCTCAAAACACCTACATACTTTCTTCAACCTCCACCATATCTTCTTCTTTCACCTCCAACTTCACTCATCTTCTCCCACCTCCTTCTTCACCTCCACTCTATCTTATTCTTTGACCTCCCACCTTTATCCCTTCTTCTTTCACCTTCACCCTAAAAAACATTCATAGGTGTTCATTCAAAAAAAATGAAAAAATTATAATAATATGAAGTGTAAGGAAGAAGATGATAATTAGTGATAAAAGACATGAAATATAAGTTTCAAATTTTACAATCCGTATACATTTTAAATTGTACAATCTGAAATTGAAAATTACATTACAAATTGTAATCTAGAATGCAAAAATTGCATTACATATCAATTCAAAATGTAAATTTGCATTACAAATTATATAATCTAAAATATCTGTGGATTGTACAATCCAGAACTATAACTATAACAAAAGTATAATTGAAAATTTTAATATATATATATATATATATATATATATATATATATATATATATATATATATATATAACCAACTTAAAAGATCACTTTCTTATTTTCTACCACCAACTCTATTAGAAACAAGAGGCACCAAAATTCTAGAGGAATCAAGTTGACTTGTTCAAAACTGATAGACTAAAACTCCAAGTTTCTAGTAACATCTAGAAACTTACTAAAACATCTAGATATTCAATTTACATTTGCTATTACTCCCAGTTTGCTCATATTTGAACAAAGTCTTTCAATTTAAGTGTCTTAGTCATGACATATGCTACTTGCTCTTGTGAATTACAATGTTGAAGTTCAATGGTGACATTCTTTATAAGATCTTTTAAGAAATGAAAGTGTACATTGATGTTTTTACTTCTCCCATGCATTATTGGGTTCCTTGACAACTTGATAGTCAAACTACTATCATTATAGATAATTGTGGATTTGTTTGGAAAGTTTTTGTTTTGCTAAAACTTTATAGTGAAACTACTATGATTATGTTATGGAAAGTGGAGTTTAAACCCAACTCAACCCCACAAAATCGACTTGTAAGGTGAGAATTGCTCTCACTTATATATTGTGAATTGACCTTATCTCTAGTGGATATGGAACGGGTGGAACATAATGTCTAAGAAATCTCACTGGATAGGCTATAGCTTGGCTTTGATACCATGTTAGAAAAAGTAGAGTTTAAGCTTAATTAAATCCCACAAAACCAGCTTATAAGGTGAAGATTTCTCTCACTTATATATTGTGAATTAGCCTTATCTCTACTAGATGTGGGACTTCCAACAGATTATATTCTCTTTAATCCTTAATTTTTGTATTATTTGAAAAAAATTTGTTTTGCTAAACAATTTTCATTATCTCTCAACAATTCAATTGTTTTTTATATTTGGAAATTTTCTTAAATGTCCAAGGTATTTTTCATCTTATTATACTCTTAATTATACATATTTTTTTATTCGTGCAGTTTTATTTAATGGTGTATGAAATTGTTTGATCAATTTTTATTTTTTTAATATTTTTATTTGTTGTTTATTTTTATTATGCGGAATAATATTTTGATGATTTTTATATATTTTTTATTTTCTAAATCATTCTTATAAATGTAATTTTACTATTGCTTGTTAAAAATCTTTCATTTACTATAATATAATTATTTTATTTTATTATTATAAATCTTGTTTATACCATCAAATATAGATTGAAGTTCGAAAGATAAAATATTTATGTTTAAATTTGAATTATTATTATTATTACTTTAATATTTCTTACCTATTTGATTTCTAAATAAATTAATGCTAGGTATCATCGCCATTATATTAATATTTTATTTAAAAAAAGAAAAAAGAAAATGAAAGAAAACCATTGGAAGACCACATCTAACCCAATATAGAATTATTTTGAGCTTGTATGAAAAAGAATCATAATTTCTTTCATGAAAATCATTAGATACTTTAAATTTCATATAACAAGGAAAAGACAAATTCCTCGTCATACTAAAAAAATTATCATTAGTCAATTCTTTCACATTAAAAAAAAAAGTTTAAGTTTTAGAAGATTTTGTTTTAGAGAATTAGTAATAGGTTTCTTTGGCTTACTCCTACTAGATTTTTTTGTAGTTTGAACATCTCATTATTATTAGAATCTCCCTTTTGAATTAAGCATATTAGTCAATTTAGAAATTATTTTCAATTCATCCACAAAATGTAGTTTCTTTATAAGTGTCAAAAGACTAAAAACTGTGGTTGAACTACTATTCGATTTCATTCAATATAATATTTATTAGTATATAAGAAAATAAATGAATAAAAAGACATTTGAAATATTTTTAAACTTAAATATTGTTTTTCTTTTTATAACTTTTTAAAAATACTTTTTAAGTGTATTTCATTGATGTTTGCAAAATTTACATATGTTTGTTGTCATGAATTTTGTAATTGCGAAATATTTTATACGATTCTTTTACTTTATCTAATTATTACTTAATATTTTGATTTAAACTTTATAGAATCATATTTTAATATATGATAATATGTCGTATATCGATACGAGAATAATAAGGATGAAATTTTATGTAATAAATATGGATTAATGAGTGTAATGTAGGTTTGTCATAACAAGTCGTAATATTTAAACTCTTGGTTCAAATAATTGATGAGTTATAATTAAAGAAGTCTCAAAATTCAAACAAATTGGAATTTCTCAATAAACTATGGGAAGAAATGGTTTGAGAAATTGGATGGACATGTCTATTTGAATAATTTTTAAAAAATGTACCATTCTTATAATAAAAAATGAATTGCACCACATTCAAAAAGTCACACATTGTCATGCAACTTGATAATTGCACCTAAATTTGTGTACCTAAAAGAATTCTCCACTCTGTATGCATTTACCTTTTTCTAAAGAATATATATATATATATATATATATATATATATATATATATATATATATATATATATATATATATACACGATGTGACCTTACATAATTTAAATTTAAAAAGTTGTTGTTATTTTTCTATTCTAAATATTTTTATAAAAATATTAGATTAATTAATTTTTTTTTAAGATTTATTGACTTAAACAAATTAAATCTTCAAAAATATTAGATTAATTATGTTTTTAATTATTGAATTTTGATGTAAAATTAAAATTATAAAATTTTGATATATTTTGAGTCTTCAAACTTTAAAAGAGAATGTATGTAGTTATTATAATTCAGTATTAAATATTTTTGACATGTCAAACATGTTTCGAACTAGCATTCAAGTTTCTATTCTTTGATATCTTTTCACTTCAATTTCGGTTGAAAAACATGTTTAACATATAAAATAATTAACGAGTTAAAATATTATATTCATTTATTTTTTTTAAAATTTAAAAACTAAAATATATAACATTAAACAAATTTCAATTTTGTGTCAAAATTTTAGACTAAATCATATTTAACCATACTTCCATAGATGTACCTGATTTCTTCAATGTATTTTTTTTATATATAGAAATAATTCCTTTAGAGTAAAACATGATTTATCAAATAGAACTAAATAAAATTGATTTCAAACATAATTGGAAATCACAAAAAATATTGCAGAATTTTTTAATAGAGTACAAAAAACTTGTATAACAAATGTTTAAGTGGTGAATTATTTTAGTAACTAGATTACTTATATGCATATTATTAGATTTCAGAAAATGACATAGACTTATAATCTAATGAACAATTAAAGTAAAGTATACATTTATTAAATTTTTATGTTATTAACTATATAAACATAAAAATCTTTGTATAAGAAATATTTATAGAAAAAATATATTTCATATAAAAAAAATATGTTTTCAGTATGTATGTAAATGAGTGTTGATTTTATTTTAATAAAAAACTATCTTTTATTTTTATTTTCTGTAAAATTAATGTTTTATTGTTTGTTATTCTTAATATTCTAATATTATATAACTATTTGTATGTTGAATAAAAGTGTTAAATGGTTATTTCAAATACTAAATAACATTGTGATATAATCCTGATGTATTAATTCAAATAAATATTAACTACTAAAAATGAATAAATATTGACAACTAAAACAGTAATTTGAAATTTTAGAATAATGAAAATCTAATAAATATATTTGATATAAGTTAAAAATAAAAATTATATATTTTATAAGAATTAAAAATTTATTTTAAATATTATGAGATGTAAAGAAAAATAAAGCGCGATTAGAAACTTATTTAAGTTTTGATTAATGATAAAAAAATTAAAAAAAACCTTTATAAATGTTTAGGTTTTAAAGAAGTTAAATTAGCACTGAAACTCAATACAATACGAATTGTTTGTTTGTTAATAAAGGCCACACATTCACAAAGGATAAGATTTCTATTAATATTTTAAAAAATTGACTCATCATTAAACTAATGAAAATAATATGTTAACGAAAAGTATAAGAAAGTTGAGATAGACAACATTTTAAATTAATTTAGAAGATTTATACTATATTACGAGTGAGAAATTCACTCATTGATTCTATATTTAAGACTTTTAAGATGTGTAGAAAAAGGAAAAAAAAATATTATACAAACTTAAAAATACTGATTTGTAGTAAAATTTCTAACCACAAAATGTATTTTTCCTCGTAGGACAAATTAATTACACTTTTGTTCGTTATAAATAAAAAATTTAGTAATATAAAAAGTTTTGTATTGTTCTTAATCTTATATTATTTAAGAGTTAAGATAAAAAGTAATTTAAATATTTTTTTCAATCTAAATGTCTTGTAAAGATAAAATTGTAGAATTTTAAAATGGACCCTGAGTTTAAAAATGCATCTCCAATCTCGAATGTCTAATTATTTCAATATATTTGAAATCATACTAATATATAATTAAAAACATGAGGAGTTTTGTAATATTTATTTACTTTAAAAATGAAACTCAGATAAATTATAATTAAATAATTTCTGTAAAAAAAAAAACAAACAAACTACAAGATACAAAATTAGACTCTTTGACTATAAATGAATATAATCGTAATCCTTAAAATTTTGTGATATTTTTCCTTAAATTTGGAAACTTTAACATTATTTATTGATTATGTAAGAAAACATTGATACATGTCACTTTAAAGTCAAAATAATTATTGTGATGGCGAGAAAACATTAGATGGTCCTCACCATTAATACAAAAACGTGGATAACCCGTCCCCATTAAAATACAAAGTAACAACTTGATTTACACACACACACACATACATATATATATATATATATATATATATATATATATATATATATATATATAATATGAAAAACTTGTAGTGTTTTTTTGTTTTTGACGTAGTGGTTTCACCCTTCTGTGTCTTGTTTAAACCAAGACATATTCTTCTGCAATTGTTGTGTGTATATATATAGATATATTTGTTTGTTTTTGTTATTTATAGCATGTTTTATTTTGATATAGTTAGTTTGTAGAAGATTTTAGAAGAAATAAAAGAATGAGAAAGGAAATGGAAAAAGGAAAAGTTTATTTCAACTTTAGAGTGGTCCGATCCGATATATGGTATGATTGAAAAACTACAAGGACGTTTCCTTCTATACCCATTCATTTAACCGATTACTTTTAGTACAATTATTATATATAGCTTTTTATAGACCATACACCATCTACACAAATGAGACTTTTATATGTTACGGCTGGTAAATTCACATATACTTGTAAATTCCCATCTTTCTTTTTTTTCTTTTCATTTGTTTTTATCTTTATTGAACCTTAGGATATACTTTATGGATGTGAAGTGACTTGGTCATAAGATTTTGATTTCTATGTGGATGATGTTTTATTTGGATGTTATTTGAGTTTTGGGTTAATACATGATTGTTTTAAAATATTTTAAGCCGAATATTACTTAAGAAGTTAATTTAATGGCTAAATTATACACGTTAAGGTATCTAATTTTTGTGTGTGGATGTTGCACATGTGTGTGTATGTGTGCGCACGCGTGTGGATAGGTGGGTGTGTGTGCCTTGTTGTATGAGTGTATACGTGTGGGCGTACCTTCATGCATGTGTGCTTGCTTGCATGTGTGTGTATGTGTGTTTGCACGTGTTCGTGTGCATGTGTGTGCGCGTGTGGGTGTGGGTGGGCGTGTGCGCGAGTGCATGCGTGTGCATGTGCGTGGACGTGGACATAGGCGTGTGCGTGCACGTGGGCGTGAGTGTGGACGTGTGCGGAGGCATGTGCGCGGGCGCAGGCGTGGGCGTGCGGTGGGGGTGCGAGTGGGCATGGCGCAGGCGTGGGCGCGGGCGTGGGCGTGGGCGTGTGTGTGGGCGTGCACGTGGGCATGGGCGGGGGCACTTGCGCGGGCATGGACGTGGGTGTGGACGTGTGCATGTGTGTATGTGTGTGTGTGTGTGTGTTTGTGTGTGTGTGTGTGTATGTATGTGTGTGTTTCTCTCTTTGTGTGTCTCTGTTTATGTTTTTCCGTGTTTGTTTTTGTGTCTCTATCTTTGTTTGTGACTGTGTGTGTGTGTCTGTTCTGTGTTTGTGTGTGTGTGTGGGT
>Ga0209589_1006665_pt1 | contig 18996 bp, 9 predicted proteins | sample CowpeawhiteBW_FD_187525 | JGI IMG/M metagenome (GOLD analysis project Ga0209589, IMG submission 187525) | Root nodule microbial communities of legume samples collected from California USA - Cow pea white BW (SPAdes) (version 2) | ecosystem: Host-associated > Plants > Roots > Nodule | place: USA...
TTTTCTCAATTGATAGTGAAATATTAGTTTAATAATTAATATTATTTTTTATCTCACGAGCATTTGGTATATTCATTTTTATAAATATCGAAGAAAAAGCAATGCACTAAGTGTTTTTTAATAACTGATTTTTAATTGTGACTTGATTATCATATATTTTTCTTTTATTAATTACGTATCACAAATTTTATTTAGATTATGATAAATTATCTTTTAGTATTTTTTTTTAAAACATAAGTATATTGATGAAGAAATAAAAGAATAAGTTAATTATTTAAAAGTGATAAAATGGAAGCTATTGTGAGGAAGAAAATAGAAAAAATCAATCTTTGACAAAAATAGGAAGTCAATTATATCTACTTGATTGATTTTTTAAGCTGTCTCGTCTTATTTTAACTCTTCTTGTTTCTACAACTATATCATAAAGATAATTTTCTACAATGAAAATTATCAAAATAAGATTGCAAAATAAAACGGAAGATGAATTTTTTTGCTGACGATATGATTATTTACATTAAAAACAAAATATAACTAAAACTTTTAGTATTGATTCAATTATTATTAAGTTAAATAATCTTACGGATCCATAATTAAATATATAAATTTTAAGTATATTTTGGCAGCCCCATAAAAATGGAGCAAGTTCCGCCACTGCCTCTGTGCATCTGTGCTGCATCGAACAAAGCAAAGAATCATAAGTACTAGAGACAACTTAGAAGATCATAAAATAAAGTTTGGTTAGTATGTATAAACCATGAGAGAAGGAAGCTTGCGCACAAAAACACGTACAAAAATGTATAAGAAGTTTTTGGTGAAAAATCACTCAAAGAGAACTTGTTTAGTGATTTATTAGAACCTTTGTTCACTGTATAGATTATAATGTATCATCATATAAAGAAAAAAGTAAAACTTAATAAAACGGAATATTTAATAATAATAAAAGAGATAAAAGAATAATATATATATATATATATATATATATATATATATATATATATATATATATATATATATATATATATATATATCGATATAAATAAAAGGAGAAAATATACTGTGAAATGCATTTTGATTGGAACGAAGAAAACTTAGTGTTGTACACTAACGGTGCATCCAAAGAAAAAAAATAAATGATCAATTGAGTTTTAAAAATCACCCCAACTTTAAAGAGGGTGAAGCTAACGCCGACCTCCTAGGTCAAAATCCAGGAATGTCATATATCATATTTTCATTAAATTCATGTGAAAAACATTAAAATCCATTTTTTTTTCGAAAGAACACCAAAGCCAAATAACACTTAAAAAAAAATACCCATTTGATTGAAGATGTTGTATCTTCATCACAACGCAACTCGACTTTGCCTTCATTTGTCGTAGAATAAGGATTAGTTTGTGGGTCTCACTAAAACTTCCATTCAGATCACAGGGATTCAAGTGATGCAAACGCGAAGAATTAGTGTTTTGCGTTGTCGACAACAGTAAAACATTTGATGCAAAGTGATGCTGAAAAAAAGTACTAGTGATAGTGTCACCTCCTCAAGAGTATAGTAATGAGAATGAGCCACCTCCAAAGCAACATTAAGTAGCATGTGTTGAAGCAACATGGCTCCGAATAATGTGCTGATAGTGCAGATAACAACTTCAAACTGGTTGGATATATATTTTTTTTCTCTTAAGAAGAACTACCAATCCCATGAAATTCACTTTTTAGCGTACACATTCTTTAGATTGCATATCATTTTCACTTCCAGGTGATGACTACAATTCTTGCAATCTTTCATGTTGGGTTGAAAATAAGTTTATTGGCAAAATTGATGGGATAGGAAGGTCAAATGTAACATTAAATAAAAATTAAAATGTTGGTCTATGTTTACAAAAATAATGTGATTTAATATATATTTAATAGAAATAATTAAATTTATTACCAACTTATACTAATTATAAAATTTCACACATTTAAATTTATAGAAATAAACAAATAAGATAACAACAAAATAACAACATCACTTAATTAAGAGAACAAATAAACAACAAAAAATTAATTAAAAAAATATAATTTTTTTTAATATTTAATAAATTTTAAGAAAATTTAATAAAAACTTAATTAAAAATATTTAAATTTATCATAAATTTTAAACCTTAATTAAGTAGGAGTGAGCAATCGGTAAATAAGATCACATTCAGATTCAACCGAATCAATTTAGCATAACTCAAATTTATTATTTTAAAATTCATATTCGATTATTTAGTTTATGGGATAAGTTGGATTCAAATTGTTCAAGTTGCGGGTTAAAATGGTCAAGTTTTTCGGATTATGAATTTATATTTAATTAAAAAATTTTGATAAAAAGAATTGTTTGACATAAATACCGAGAACTTTTAAGTAAAAGTTGGGATGTATAATTTTAATAATGATTATTATTGTGGATTATAATTTTATATAATTTATTATTGATTTTTAATAAAATGCTATCATATTAAAAATTAGAATTAAAATATATTTACAAATTTAAAAATATTAGTGAAAAGAAAAATTATACATTATTTTTACATGGTATAGTGTAAATTATTGATTTTTGTTGTTAGTGTAAATTATTGATTTTTTTCAAACGAAAAGATAATATTATTTTAATTAATGATTCACGTTAAAACACGTAAAAAAAAAAGAATGAAAATAAAATTAAACTTAATAAGATTTAAACCCGTATCTGATTGAAATTATTAATTTTATTTATTCAATATGATCTGGTGATCAAACCCAATCTCAATCTCACTACTGCATCTTCAAATTTGTTTTTAATATTTTGGATTGGGTGGGATATAGTATTTCTTTCTATTTTTTTTATAATTAAGCGCTGTTCTTTTATTTTCTCATACACATCTCTTATTTATTTTGTCTCTATTTCTCCGCGGCGGCAAATTATGCGAAATGAAAAGGAGATTCCCATCCAAACAAACATGTGGCGAAAATAAGCGCACAGTAGCTAGTTTTCTGACTCTTGTGTGAGGAAAATTTGTTGAACTTTCCTACTCTAATTTTATTTCCCTCCAAATCCAAAGGCGTGTTTGGTGAAGGCTGTGGCTGTGCGATGGAGGAAGTCAGCTTGGAGTGTGTACAGCCCTAAAACCCTTTCCTTCCCTCTCTCTTTACAACGCAATTAATGTATTCATTTTCTGTATATCTCACTTCCTCCTTCAAATTGGTTAACAGGATCTCATTCATTCCATTTTGAAGCGCTTTTGGACACTGCGAGCCCTTGGTCCCACACTTCTTCTCTCTTACCCTGCTTTCCTTCCCACTTTATCCCCAATCACTAACTTCTTTTTCTTCTCTTCCCATTTTCAGAGCGGGAAAATGTTGAAGCTAACGACGCTCCGGATTCCGAGGTTCTCTGCAATTTCCTCACATTTCATTTCTAATTTTTTTCTATTCCTCGTAATCCTTTTGTTTGTGTTTGTATCTTCACAATGATATAATTTCTGAATTTCCCTTCTTATGCTGTGTGACTTCCAAAATTTGGGATTGTTTTTGCGCTGTTGTTTCCAATAATTACTTCGCTAACCTACCCGATTGTTACGATTACAAAAAAGTAGATCTGCTCATATATTAGGATTCTGTTAAGTTTACTGCGTTGGATTTTACTTTTGATACTACGTTTCTATAGCTTTTTAGAAACCTTGCCAATCACATTTATGTCCGTATTATTACAGTAGTGTGAAGTGACGTGAGGTCATTTTTTTGTTAGTGGTTTAGGTTTGGTCTCTTCTATTGTACCTATTAACATATGGTACAGTCCCATCATTTATTTTTCGTTCACGAGTGATCCACTTATTGTCAATGCAAACTTACCATTAGTTTCTTTCCTTCTGTCTTATCTCGTGCTTTGTTCATTTGTGTTTTGTAAGTCTTGTTCGTGAGGTCTTTCAATTTCAACCGCTTTATTAGCTACATGGTGCCTATATATCATATTTCAGAGTCTGGTGATTTGGTGCATACGAATACGCTTGTCACAAAATCTTATTCAATCTTTACTTTTGGTCGCATCCTTCAAGAAAATTATATTTGAAACTCTGATCATATAACCCTGAATGACAATGAACCCAAAAGTTTAATATAACCCTGATCATATAACCCTGAATGCTCTCTGGCTAAGAAATTAAGGCCCTTTTCTTTTATCAGCAAGAAATTTTGGCAGTTGATAAGCGTTTGAAGTTAGTTGTGAAGCTATTTATGTATGCAAGGAAACTTTTTGTTGGATTTTGTAATAGATGAGAGATCTATCAGAAGCCTGAAATACAAGGAGAGTGCGTAATTTTTTTAACATATCACATTGTAAAATACAACCTTCCCCAAATTTTTGGTAAGGGAATTGGCCCTGGTTGTTTCCCTTCCAATTTCTTGTATTCACTGTTTAGGTTTTGCTACATTTGTTTTGAGTTTAAGATGTCTATATATCTATTTGAACAAATACCTTGTTTTTCATAGTATATTTTGTAATTTAGCTGACTGGGTGCCATCAACAGCAATAACATCCTAACCTAAGTAGAATCTACATTCTCTAATATTTTAGTTATTCTCTTGAACTACATGATATCCCCTGCTTCACTGTTGCATTCGGTTTACTGCTACAGGTAGGAGTTGGAACATCCAAGAAGAATCGCACAACTTCTGGTATTTATTCCATGTCTCCATTTTTCATTCTATTGATGGATTTATTCTCTGGGGGTGTTCTGTGATCAGGTCACGCCATGGTTCTGTTTTTGCAAATTGAACATTTGCTTGTTTTACTCATTCCTTCATCGTTTCTGATCCAGCAAATGGCAATGCTCTGAAGCTTACCTGTGAACTTCTCCGGCTTTTTATCACAGGTTTATTCATGTTATAAGAGAAACGCGTTGTGCCTGCTTGGTCTTGACTATAAGTTTGCTCATAATCTTTTTAACTTTGACATAAACCTTTCTCTTGATGCAGAGGCTGTTCAACGTGCTGCTGCTGTTGCAGAAGCGGAGGGTGCTAATCAGATAGAACCAACTCATCTTGAGATTATTCTTCCTCAGTTACTATTAGATTTCTAATGCATTTAAATTACTTATATGTAACTTCTACTTCCCCGCATCGTCAATTTAGTAGAAAGGACATTTAGATTTGTTGGTTCGAAGATATGTCATATACAACTAATTCTTTCCAGGGACATTGAAAGGGATGAAAACTGTCTATTGAAGTTGTTCCTTCACTAATTTTATCTTAACTATTTTGAAGTTGAAGTCTACATTTTCATTTAGTTCATGTAAGAAGTGTAATTTCTTTTTGCTATACAGAAGAAAAAAGAGTAAAAACATTAATGAAAAATGATTAAAATAGCAAACAAGACAATAAAATTTTTAAAAATCAATTGGGAGAAAAGCTTTAGTCCAAGATATAAAGTTAGCTTTAGTTCTCAGGGTGTATCAGTGATTCAAGGATATGTATTTCCTCTTACAAAAAAAAAAATTGTTCGTTATTAACAAGCGTAAGAATCAACCATTAGAGAACCCTATACAGAGATCCACTACTAGTGAACTGCAGACAACTAAAAATTAAGACTAAAAGAATTGTAATTTTATTATTCTAATTGATTTTAAATTACCCTGGTAATTTGAGACATGACTCTTTTGCATAACTAAATTGCATTTTTACAAAGACATCTCTATTGCAAGAAATATAAATTTAAGACTTGAATCTTATAAAATTTTTCTTTTGAAATGTGACATAAAATTTAAGACTTAAAATATATATCTTGTAAATATTTTTTTTTGTCAATTACCAAATAAATCATTAAATTAAGTAGAGTGCCAGTCATGTAAAATTCTTCTATTTAAGTAAAAAAAATTTACTTAAATAATAAAAAAGCAACTGTTAATAAAATAAGAGGATACAAAAATTACATCTCAACTATTTTATAATAGTCTTAAAAGAGTGGTCGAAACACAATAAAAACAAAATATTTTCGAGTGATGTCCAATGACAATAAAACCTAAAATTAAATATTATAATTAATTCATAGTGCTTCAGAAGTGTTGCCTATTTCAAAAGAAGATGCAGAGATTTCTTGCTTTTTATTTCCTTCCCCCGTTTAATTCCAATGGGTCCTCATTTTACTTGAAGTTTGAGATTTCTCCTTCCTACATAAAAATAAACCAAAGAGTAGTATTATGAATTAGAGAAAGAAATAATGTAAATCGCTAAAAACAAATACATAAGTGCACTATGAATGGATAAAAAGTAAAAAATTATGACTAAATTGAGATGTATGAAAACCGAGAGCAACCAACACGGTTCATCATCGGCAGTTTCTTCCTGCAAATCCATAATTTTCTTACTGCACTTTCCTAATTTTTTTTGTCCATTTTATCCTTCTAGGTTAGCTAAAAATGATTTTCAAAATTATGTAACGGAAAACCATTTTTTCTCTCAAAAAATAATTCCAAATTATATAATTCAAAAGCTCAAAAGTAAATTATGTAATCTAAAAGCCAAGTGACTAATGTATTATATAATTCAAAAGTCAAATAACTTCTGAATTATATAATTTCAAAGTTAATTTTTTGAAAAAAAAAATTTAATTGCATAATTAAATTTTCTTTTTAAATTTTAAATTATATAATCCAAAAATCAAAATATAACTTGCATATTATACAATCCAAAAAACATAAAATGTTAAAAGAATATACAGAGGTCTAGGATGAAAGGAAAAAAAATATGAAGACGGAAGAAAAAATTCCTTCATCATCAAACAAGAGAAGTTAAACCCAACTTATGAAAATTAGGTTGCTTCTTTTTACACCTCCTTTCTTTCTTCCCGCAACCTATAATACTTGCAAACACCGACTTAATCCTCATTAGAATCATAATAAAGAAACAAAAATCCTTCTCCACCTCTTCTTTCTTTAATACATTTGGAATTATATAATTCGAAATATATTTTCAAATCTGAAAACATTGAACAGAAGTAAAGGGTTACTTAGAGAAACTCAAGCAAGACCATAGATGAGATGGTGTTTGAATTCTATGGGGTCTTTAAATGTGAAGGCAGACACCAATGGCTTTTCAATTTCTCTCTCCCTTCGCTTTATAAGGTTTGTGCATCCGGGACACAGAAAGAATAAGAGGAACCATTGGAGAAGAAGAGAATATTACAAAACACTTAATCTAAAATATATCTTTTTAAATGTATATGGATTGTCCAATCTAAAACATATTTAAAAGAAATATTTACAATTCAAAATACATTTCTAAATTCAAAAATATTTTTTAAATTGTATAATAGAAATATATTTTTTAAAATATATTCCGAGAAATTATTTCTAAATTTAAAAATACTTTCAGAATATTTAATATGAAATACATTAAAAAACAAAGAGATGTAAAGATATTTTTATCTTTTTATTATAATTTTAATGAAAAATAATTTGGGATTTATAAATGTTAAGTGGTGCAGGAAGAAATAAAAAGGAGGTGCTGCAGAAAGCAGCCCGAAAAATAAATTAAAAAAAGCCCACGTGCCCTTGGTGAAGAGGAATCGAACTGAACAACGACACGGAACTGCAGCACTACAACTGAACAAGACACCGAAAAATACCGACGTTGTTTAAACGCAAAGCAATAATCTAACCTTGTTCCATTTACTGCAGCAGTGTCGCTCTGTAACAGTAAATCCTTACTGATCCCTGAACCCTAATTTCGCTCCGGGGAACGCTATTTTCTATACGATGGAGGTAACCCCTTTCTCTTTCTTCCTCGTTTATCACTGCGATCGATCGTCGAACATAGTTCTTCTTCGACGGAAACAATTCCCTACCTCTTCTCTCATTTACATCGAATCCTTGTATTGTTCTCAACTTTTATTAAAACTTAGCTACTGAATTCATAACTTATGAATTTGTTCCATCGTTCAACTGCATTACTAGAGGAGCGGCTCCTTGAGTGGTGTGTAAACTTATTCTGTTTGAATTTTGTACATGCTCATGAATGGAATTTTATGGTAATTCTCGTGTAGAGTTTAACATCGTCTTCCGTATCTATAACTTACAGTGGCTATTGCGCTTCCTTTTAGTGTTGTTGATCAATGTTATGCATGCCCAATTACATTGTATTTGTATGAACTGTTTCTTTCATTTAGGGGCCGATGATGATTCTAGGTCCCTTCTGCTTTTATACCGTAAATTTGGCTTTTGATTCTCTCTGATTGCTCACCCCAGGGGTGCAGTTCAGATAAAAGGAATAACGGGACGCTACATGCTTGTGTTTCATTAGTTTATCATCTTATTTTCTGTAATATTTAAAACTAGAAGTAATCTAAAGTAAACATATTTTTCAAAAAAATACAGCAATACTGGTCTGGAAGTGCCCTCAACGAGAACAAAGGAATGGTAGATAATTTGCAGCGTTATGGAATTATTACTTCCAGAAAGGTGGGTGAAGTAATGGAAACCATTGATAGAGCTTTGTTTGTGCCTGGTGGACTTCAACCTTATGTTGACAGTCCTATGCCGATTGGCTACAATGCTACTATATCTGCACCACATATGCATGCAACGTGCCTTCAGTTGCTGGAGAAGAATTTGCAGCCTGGGATGCGTGCTCTGGACGTTGGCTCTGGTATAGTCTATGAACTATTTTCTTGATGATTATATTTTTTTCTAATTTATTAAAGAGAAATGAAAAAAAAATCTTATTATGAATAAATTTTTTCCACTACTATTCGTGTGGTGGATTTGTTGTTTACAAGTCATGGATAGACTACATAAAATGTTGATGGCGGCTGTACTGGCAAAGGTGTGCAGAAAATAGTGTATGCTTTATTTCCTTCTCTTAATGAGGTTATAGAAGGTAGATGTGGAGATTTTATATGTAAAGTCCTTGATTCTTCTTATTGATAACACCATTACTCTGAGATTTGCATAATCCCAATTCAATGTGAAAATGTTGTTCGTTCCTTATGTGCAATACAGAATTAAATGTTCTACATAACAGGAACGAACTTCTAGTGCCTTCGTTCTCTTTATTCTCTGCATTTGATGCAAACTATTCATACTTTGGACCCTTTGCAGGAACGGGATACCTCACTGGATGCTTTGCCTTGATGGTAGGACCTCAAGGCCGTGCTGTTGGCGTGGAACATATTCCTGAATTGGTTTCTTTTTCAATTGAGAATATTAAAAAAAGTGCTGCAGCTCTACCACTGAAAGATGGTTCCCTTTCTGTGCATTGTTGTGGTACGGTTTCTATGATTTCCTTTGATATAAAACTTTGAAACTCTTTTCCACAACAAAAATACAACTTTACTTGATGTAATCGACTATGACAATTTAATCTAGTTCATTTGTTAGATATGGCTGTCGAAGGCTTAAAGTGAGGTAAAGGATTGAATGTCTTTAACGAGTCGTTCAGTTAAACAGAAATCCATAACCTCATGACTGGATTTGACATTTGTTTGAAGTGATTGAAGTGATTGAATAAACTCAAGTAACCTGATTGTCAGTATTTGGGATTTGTTTAATGTGATTGAGTAAACTTCATCTGAAGGTAGAGTTTATTCATAAGCATTCATGTTATGACACTCCTAGATATTGTGGATTCTGAATGTCCATATTCACTCTCTTCAACTCTTTCCTCTGTTCTTCGGTGTTAACTGCATGGTTATTGATGCTTTTGAGCAGTTAAATAGTTTGCTATGTCAAATTGGCGGATCAATTATTTAAAATATTTTAGTGATTGTTGTGTTGACAGATGGGAGGCAAGGTTGGCCTGATTTTGCTCCTTATGAAGCCATTCATGTGGGAGCAGCGGCACCAGAAATTCCTCAACCACTTATTGATCAGTTGAAGCCGGGTGGTAGAATGGTTATTCCTGTTGGAAACATATTTCAAGATTTAAAGGTCGTGGATAAGAACTCTGATGGTTCTATCAGTATCCGGACTGAGACTTCTGTTCGGTATGTGCCTCTCACTAGCAGAGAAGCTCAGTTGCGTGGTTAGTGAAATGGATGTCTGTACCACGTGCTGTAAGAATTTGTATAGTTGAAGCTGCTGTTCTTTTCTTGCCCTAAAACAAATGATTCATGTTGATCCTTCAGAACAGTAGTAATAATAATTACACTAAACATGCTCATTCTTTGTCTGAAATCGAATCTATTTTCTGGCTTTGAATAATATATAAAACAATAATTTCTATGTAAGTAGTTGAGTCGAAAACTTGAACAATTGTCTTGTATTATGCACTTTCTGAGTAAAAGATTTCGAACAATTGACAGTATACAAAGTTTTTATAATGTCTTCCAATAAAAAAACTGTTATATATGGTAAGTTTGTTGTATCTTAAAAGTTATTACCACAATATTTCTGATTGCCTGACGTACAATTTAAACTTTAACTTACTGTGTTCATGTACTAGCATAGGTTAAAATCATATTTATTATTCATATTCACACATTTTCTGCCACATCGGTTGAGTTTGAATGATAACTTATCACTTGAGTAAATATATGGAACATGTTTAATGTTTATTAGTAGAAGGGTTTAAGATGCTTTTTGTGATTGTTAAAATTGGTAGGGATGTGGATGTATTGTAATGACACATCTCGTGTTATTCTTTACGCATTGATAATAATCAGTTGGCTTATAAAAAATCTAGACTTAATTATGAAGTAAGATATTGATCAGTCGCAAATTGTAGATATTACTAATGAATCTAATTATTGAAGTTATCAATTATTAATAGTTGATGTTAGTCTTAATCAATTTGATAATTAAATTTAGTGTTGTCATGGATCTATTTTAACAATTTTCTTCATAAATACTTCAAGAAAAGAAAAGAGTGTTTCTTCCTATATTGTCCAAAAACTAGAAATAAAAATTTAGAACAATAAAAATGAACTTTTACAAATTATTTTATACATGAACTAATTCTAATTTATGAAAAAATAATTTTAATTTGTGAAAAAACTAATTTTATTTTTCTTCTTCATGTTTTTCTTGTACAGAAGTTGTAAATAAGTTTGTTCTAAATTTCGAAACTTAAAACTTCTTTAATTGAAGGTTTAAAATGAATAAGGTAGAACTGATATTTGTGAGCTTATTGGCTAGAGAAACCATTTTAAAGGCTATAGTTTTGAGTTTCTTTTGTTTCTTTTAGAAAATTATGCACTTAGCAATGTTGTCAGATATCAGAATACTTTTGGCACCGGAGGCTCTATTAGTCAACCATACTTATCTTGTAATTTCAAAGATTAAATCATCATACCAGTGTAAATTCTTAGTGACTTCCGTTGATAAATCATGCACGTGTCCAGAATTTTTGTGCCAAGTTTGTACTCACGATCCTCCTTCATGAAAGCTAACACTGTAGGCCCCGGTACAGAATTTCATGATTTTTCTTACTTTCAGAAGTGGTGCTTAGAAATTAGACTAACCTTACGTAGTATTGACAAATAGATTTAAACACGTATTTAATCACTTCTAGTGTTGATTACTGTTACTAAATATCCATTCAAGACAAATAACTATGCACAAGTTCGAAAGGAGAGTCTTTTACACTATACACCATTGGTTAGTTATTATGCTGCAATGGAAGAAGAACCAGGTCCTTCAAATGAGAATTCCCTATGAAAGGGAAGTGAGAAGCCGATTTATCTGTGCTTGTAGTTTCTTTTACTCTATAGAAGGTGACATAACAGATGATACTCAACCATTTGAATAAGGAATCCAACAGTTGACATGACAGATGATCACGCCTTAAGCTTCTATTTACCAGAAGATTTAAAGGATCACTATATTTTCGAGCATCAATAGCAAACAAAATGGTTGAGAAAAAGAAAATGAGGAGGTTTTCCACCAAAATCCCTAGAGTTTGAATTGTAACTTTTAATCAATTTTCATCTAGACATCAAATTAATAACATTAAGATATGCAAATTCAATCTGAAACCAGCTGCCAAAGACGGTAAAAATTGACACTGTATACTAAACCATTGAAAGGGAACTCAATCAGTCGGACATGGAAGATTACTCTCATGTTACCACTCAATAGGAGCTGCGTCTAGGCCTTTCCTCTGCAACATTCACTCTGATTGGTCTCCCATCCAATTCCTGCAATAATTAATATCAGAACCACCATATCAGAAGTTTACTCCCAACAAAGAAACACACAAGCAGTCCTTGTAATGCTACCACCAATGATCAAGTAATAAAGTACTTGTGTTTTTACCTGACCATCAAGAGCAGCAATTGCATCATTCACATCAGCCTCACTGGCCATTGTGACAAAGCCAAAACCACGTGATCGACCAGTCTCCCTGTCAGAGACCACCCTAGCCTCCTCAACCTTACCATGTTCACTAAAAACTTGCTCTAGCCGTGCATTGTCAACAGTCCATGGCAAGTTCCCAACGTAGATTCTTGTAGCAGAACTAAAGGTTCGTGGTGGCCGTGATGAGCGGTCAGGCTGTGCTCCTTTTGGAGCAGCCTTATTAACGGTCAACACTCTTCCATTTAGTTCCTGTCACAGAAAAGATGGATAAGATCCAAAACAACTCAAGAAACCACAATAAAAGTAGATAGATAAGAAAATCAATAGGCATATGCTTATTCCAGCACCAAAAGACACATTTCAACATTTCAACATGGAAGAACCGCTTAATTGAAAGGCAGAAAAGTGTCCATACTCATACAAAATTTAATGAGAACAAAATTAAAATACTATTTTGAAGCAATAAGACAATAATATTTCAAATACTATTTCAAAAAACACAAGCATGGAGCTCCCAGTTTTACTATGTACGCAGACACTGAAGCAATAAGATATTCAGATGAAATAGGGTAAAATCTATTTATTACAGGTTTAGGTCTAAACATTTGTACCAATTCCTCGCCACAATTTAAATCTAGAAGACATTTATTACAATGAGAGCAAAGCATCATTGGAACAAGGCCAAACCTCATGGTGTCACAGGTTAACTATTTTGAAGACAATAAAAGAGAAGCAATGATACTAATAATACTTTCTACTTCTTGTCTACACAAGTTAATCACCACAGTTTCTCTCATCACCCCAAATTTTATTTCATTTGGGGGAAATAAAGGGGGAAGGAGGGAGATAGTAATGTACAACTATCATACAATTCAGGATATATGAGTAGCCAACCCTGGACACATTTGTTTACAATTTTACACTGGGATCTTAACATTGAGAATCAGAATAGTATCAACATGTCACATTTGAATGGAGTGGACTGATACTAGCCTCCTGTGCTCCATTGTTTGGATTGTTTAAAACTAGATGGAATGAAGTATAACACGTTGACACACACACATCCCATCCCATTCTATCCAATACCACTCTTTCTTCTTCTTCAATTGATTTTTGGTGAACCTAGATTATTTTCGGGCCAAGAGTCAGAAACTAATTACTAAAAGCACCGGGACTAGCATCTCTCAAAAGGTGTTTTTTTCATAGACATGGACCAAGAAATCAAACTTCTGACTACATAATTGGGCGTGACAATCTGGGAATATACCTACCACACAATGTTGATGCCCAATCTTTTTACTTTTCCATCACAAAATTACCCAAACAATAGAATACTTTGTTAAATTCCATAATTCTACACATCCACCATTAAACATCCAAATCCTAACACAGTTTTCCACTTGAACATTGGACCACAATTACAACCCTTCTAACTCAAAAACAAAATATAAAGCAACACAACAACTTACGTAACCACTGAACTTCTGGACAGCCTTCTCAACCTCTTCAAGCGTACTCATGGTGACAAATCCAAAGCCACGACTCCGGTCAGTGACCCTATTATAAATAACCTGAAACCACCGACACCCACATTGAAATCAAAAATTTGAAACTTCAAATTGAAGAAAACACCAACACAACCAAAGACTCACTCACCTCAGCAACCTCAACGGTGCCAGCCTCCTTAAAAAGCAAAGCCAATTGCTCGCTATCAACATCATAAGGCAAGTTCCCAACAAAGATCTTAACTTCCTCGGGTGGTTGAGCGAAACCCCCTCCGGTCACTTCCTCCACGCCGTCATCGCCACCTTCTTCAGTTCCCCACGCGGCGTCGACTTCGTTCTCCCATACGGCGTTCCCTTCCTCTTCTTGGGCCCAATCGGATGTCTGGGCGACGAATGTGAGGAGAGAGGGGAAGCGGGTGGTGTTGGTGGTGAGGGGAAAGAACGAAGAATTGGAGGATGGAAAGTGGAGGTTGAGGCGCTTGGAGGGAAGTGAAAGAGAAAGGGTTTTGTTATTGACGCGGAAGAGAGAAGGGAGAGAGAGAATGCAGGATTCCGCCATTGTGAGAGAGTTGAAGGAAGGCGTGGTTGTGAGAGAGAAAGGCATAGACATGGATAGAGTTTATGACATCACAGAAGAACCGAAGCGCCACACCGAGATTGAGGAGAACAGAGGATAAGGGGTATAATTGAACATGAGAAGTGGAGGGTTTTGGTTGCTCCTAGGAAGTAGAACAAAAAATAGCCCAATTTCTTTTTTTTTCTTTTTTTTTTTGTCTATCGGAGAAAGCTTACTTCGAATAACTTTTTTTAAGTAAATATTAAAATTGGTCCTTAAATATTATTGTCCAGGTTAATGAGTTTGTCAATAAATAATAAAAATTTCATGTGAATGAATCTTGGTGTTGAGTATTCCAAGTAAACATTAGTCTTTTAATTAACTAGGTATTATTGATTTACTCATAGAATGAGTTCATTTTTGTAGTATTTAAAATACAAATGATTCGTAGTATTTTGTCATGCTTTGTTGTGAATACCGATATATATAAAAACACAAATGTTACAAATCTTAACATTTTTAACACTCTTAACTCCTTCACTAAATTACTTATTTCAACCAAAAGTGTGTTACTTCATAAACCATTTATAGTAACAACAATATTTTTCTTAATCATTATCTTAATTATCTTAGTAATTATAATTAAGAATATAACTCATCAATAACAGCAGTAATTATAGTTATAATTTAGTTATTAGTTTATTAACAGTGTATTTTAAAATAGAGTTAAAATAACTCATAAGTACTCCAATATTTAAAAACTAAACGTTTAATACAGTTTTTAAAAAAAAATTAACACATATTCTCTAACTCATTTTATATTATTTCATTAATAGATAGTTTCAGCTTCATTACTAGTATGTCATTATTTCGTATATACACAATATACGATTATCGCAAGAATAAGAGAAACAAAAGATACAAAATACAAATGTGAGCTAAATATCACCAGAATAATATATAATTGAAAGATATTAAAAATTTTCATAAATATTAAAATAAAGTCAGTTAACTAAAGTCCAAGTATCAAACTACAGAGAAATTTCTAAATTCTAGACTCTACCTCCGGAAAACCAGTATATTGAATGGACTCATGTGACTCTGCACCTCTCATACTCACCCTCTTTTCTTCCTTCTATGCAACAATGTGAAATATCATATATCTTATTCAATCCTAACAGGGTTAACTTCACTAGTTTCTTAAGTATGATTCTCTTGCATATCATATTGTTTGCTATGTGAAGCCTCCTTCCACTCAGTGTCGGATCTTGACCAAGAGTTTTGGAGGGGTCAGAGTAATATAATTCTTTGATAATTTGATTGAATTATTAATATAACACTTTAATGACTTTTCTATGAAATAATTAGATCGTTAGATTGGATCATTAGTATAATATTTTAAATGCTTTAAAAGATGTGAAGAAATATAATTTATCTTGTTTTCATTTTCAAGCAAGTATAGCTTTCCCTTTATCACTTTTACAAATGAATATATTATTTTATTTGTCATCGATATATATTTTTTTTTAAATATATTAAAAAATAATTTATCATAATCTAATAAAAGATTGAGAGACATAATTATTAGAAGAAAAATATATTATAATCAAGTAACAATTAAAATTGGTTATAAAAAAACACATAATACATTATTTTTTTCTTCTATAATCATACAAAATGAGTATACAAAAGGCTCATGAGATAAAAAATAAAAAATAATGTTAATAACTATTAAACTAATACTTCATCATCAAGTGAGACAAGAAAGAGTTACATTTTTTTTTCTTCGAGAAATAAAGAAAACAAATGAGAGCAAAAATAATAAGTATGTGTCTAACTTCACTTTTTCTTAAAAAAAAAACATATGAGAATGAGAGATGAGTACAATTTTGTAAAAAAATTAAAAAGGCAATAGTAGAAGAAAATAAAAAAATATCTTAATAAATGTTTGATTTAATTACTCTTTTGGTTACCGTTTCCAAAAATGTGAAGTTGGTTCTCAAATTCTTTTAGTCCTAATTTTTTAGTCGTAATTTGATATTTTTAGATGAAAACAGCGATCAAAAGAGTAATTAAGCCTGAATATTTTTATTTTTTATTATATTTGACTTTATGTTTTATTTTTTATTAACATTAAATGTTGTATTTTATAAAAGAAATAAAAAGATACAATTTAATTTCCATCAATTTTTAAAATATACTATCTATAATTTTAAAAATTTAAAACTTTTAAAATTTCAAAATATATATATATATATATATATATATATATATATATTTTTGAAAAAAATAAAAAATAATTGGATGGGCCATGGCCCTTCCCCTCTCTAATGATGTTCCATAGTCCCACATCACAAGTTTCATTCAATACTAGTAGCATTTTCCCTCGAAAATAACTAATGTGACAATCATAGCACAATAAAATTTCCCAATCAATCTTGATATAGCTAAATTTTGTAATATAACTCTACAATAGATACTCTACCTATAATATAGTTGATGTGAAAGGAACCAATATAAAAATCATATGTAATATTGATTCTAGCCATAACTAATGTAGTATCTCTCACCGGGAGGGCATACTACATCGATTATATATAGAACTGATGTTACATGTGCAATGATGGATCTTTGACCATTAATATTGGAGGAGTCAAAATAATATACTTAAATTTTATATATTTTCTCATTATCACTTAAAAAAAGTTTTGCATGTATACCTTCCAGAACTTTTACTAGGTATGAGCTATGTACACTAGAGTGGGTTGCCCTATTTTTGGATGAAAAATCAAGAAACTATAGTACTTTTTGTATGGAGAAAGTGTTTTATGTTTTCATTACCTATTTTCACCAACACAACAAAAATATTATTTTACTTTCACTTTAATTATTGTTAGAGTATTTATATGTACATGAAATGGTGAAAATAATATCATGGCTTCACTGTTTGTCACACAAATCTCTGAAAAAGAAATCAAAGGACATTTTTTAAGTAAAAGAACCTTGCAGAGTTTAATTTTGTATTTATATATAGAACTATGTGTTTCACCAAGTGATAGTAACATGGTTTGAAGGGAGTTTGAAAATGGTGAAATTTTGAAACATGTTCTTGACCCTAGAGATGCTAATTGGTTGCACATTTTGTATCAGGTTGGCAATCTTTTCCTTCCTTGAATGTAATTATTTTTTTCGTTATAAATTAATAGTTATATTTTAATCCAATAGTTATGTTTTAATCTAAGACTATATGTGGTGTTTGTAGTTGTATTTTTTTGATATATTAAGAAGTGATTCCATTTTTTAAACCTTGTTATATCTCATAACAAGGATTAAATATGTTTTTGTCCCTCAAGTTTCAGTGAATTTTGGAATTAGTCCCTCTTCGAAACTTTATACCAATTTAGTCCTTCATCTTTAGAAATGCATGGATTTAGTCCTTCTTACGAAATTTTATTAAGTTTATTTGACATTTTAAACGCATTTTATGATAACATTTGAGTTGATATTGAAGCAAAAATGTGTCAAACCGTGTAAATAAGTCAAATACTATCATGAAATGTGTTTGAAACGTCAGATAAACTTAACAAAATTTGGTTAAAAGGACTAAATTCACACATTGTTAAAGATGAAGGATTAAATTGGTCAAAAGTTTTGATAAGGGACTAATTCCAAATTTCGTTGAAACTTGAGGGACCAAAAATATATTTAACCCCTCATAACAATAATGGAATGCAAATTAATGGAATACTACTTGTTGGTGTGAAACTGTTGGATCCCATGCGGCGCCATGCTTTAAACGAAAGGCTTGACAATTAGGAATTTATGCACTTACCTCTACCATCTCATAAAAACTCAAAAGTGATAATGATAAAATATTGAACAAAACCTAATAGTGTAATTTAAAAAGGTTAAAAAATTTTGAGGGACCAAGGCCCTCCTAGAGATCAACCAAGGTTCGCCACTATACATATGATATAGGTGAGTCTATAACATTTGTTACTTAGAAAATTGATATAATATATTCTCCTGATGAGGAATACTACATCACTTATGTTTAGAACTGATGTTTTATATCCTACCATACCACATATAACATCGATTCTAAATATAATTGATTTAGTTTTTTTCACTTAGAGGACATATTACATCAATTTCCTAAAAAAGTCGATATAATATGTGACTAATTTATATGTAAATTATTGTGATTTGACATCGATTTATAGTGTTAATTGATGCAATAAAGATATATTTTACTGTGTTATTGTTTTTTTATTAACTCTTAGGGTCTGTTCTTTTCAATGGTTTGTACTGTTTGCACCAATTCAAGCAGACGTATATGAGAGTTATAAAGTGTTCTCACTTAGGGTCTGTTCTTTTCAACGGTTTGTACTGTTTGTACTGATTCAAACAGACGGATATGAGAGTTATAATGCATTCTCATTTAAAGATTTGAAAAGAAACACGGGAGTTTATTTGCGACATCAACTCCATTGTGGTGAATCTCTTTATAGATGAGCAGATTTGTGAATATTTGAAACCTATTTACTAAATTGTCCTTGATAGTATTTTTGTATTTGATTATTAAGTGGACATGACAGGTTCCTTATTCAAAGTTTTGGGTTTGAGTATAATATATATATATATATATATA
>Ga0209589_1006668_pt1 | contig 18982 bp, 10 predicted proteins | sample CowpeawhiteBW_FD_187525 | JGI IMG/M metagenome (GOLD analysis project Ga0209589, IMG submission 187525) | Root nodule microbial communities of legume samples collected from California USA - Cow pea white BW (SPAdes) (version 2) | ecosystem: Host-associated > Plants > Roots > Nodule | place: USA...
AGTGTTGTTATTGCCGTGTGTGTTTAAGCTTGAATCCAACTCTCTTCTTCCTTTCATGAGCTTGAGAAATGAACCTTCACATCTAGATAGCATGCTATCTTAATGTCTAGTGGGAATTTTCAAAAAGCTTTCTTAAACAACTCCACCATATTCATAATTCTAAAAGGAAACAAGATAATCCTTCATCACATCTGCTCACATCAACAAGTTGATGATCATCGCAAAAGAAAGTACCACACAGCAGAACACACAACAATAACAGAAGGGTAAGCTAGAGCCAAAAGTGGTTTTATCATGCAATCAGATATACTTTCTCAGTCAATTATGCATACATCACCCAAGCATGTTATGACCTTTCAAAACAATACACTAAGACTCGACTCGACTAATCCGGATACATATAACCTGGTCGGATTCAGCGGATGCTTGCACTTGTGATGGATACCTCTGCTCACCCCCGAGCTATGTGTTACAAATGTTATAATGAATCAATTCCCTCACACACAAGGTTAGCCCTTAATAAGTTTCAGGCCTCCTGCTACTCTCACCACAAGAGTCAGTCCGCTCTAAGTGAGACTAACTGACTCCTTAGAGTGTCAGGATGCAATCCTTATCTTGAATCCTTACCAAGTTATATAGATGTTGCACCACCATGGACACCCACTAACAGGGGCCATGGAATTACATCCCGACCACTGAAGCACGACCATGAAATCCCACCTAGAGATTTCAAGGAATTATGCACTAACCACAGACCTTCATATTCAATCAATCAAGTAATGGTACCATACACGACTCATGCCAACCTTTACAACCCATTCTCATTCATAACCAAATGTTGAATCCATACCAACTCATCTTTCCCAAGCAGTGAATATGTATTTGTATTTCATATCAATACCATGTCTCCTTGATACCAACATCTCATTTAAATCACATGCCAAGTTCATACCAAACCCATCATCCACAATCCATGAATCACATCACTCATGCATAATAATTTATCACATGTTTTTAATATAACAATTAGATTCAAGCCAGTAATAACCATTCAAGATCAGAGAAACAACCAAACTACAGCAATCTTGCGATAAAAACTGCTCTCACTAAAGAGCTCTAATTCAAGATCGGACCAGTCAAAGTCAAACTATATGTGTTAAGGATCCGCTGTTAAAATATCAGTTCGATCCAACGGTTAACGAAGTAGTAACTTTCATTTTACGAAAAGTGTGCACTGTTGTCAACAACACAAATTCAGTGACCTTGCGATAAAAACTGTTCTCACTACAGAGCTTCGATTAAAGATCCGACCGGTGAAAGTCCAGAATTATGTTTTAAGGATCAGCTGTTAAAATATCAGTTTGATCAACAGTTAACGAAGTAGTAACTTTCATTTTACGAAAAGTATGCAGTGCTGTCAACAACACAAATTCAGTGACCTTGCGATAAAAACTGCTCTCACTACAGAGCTCCGATTAAAGATCCGACCGATGAAAGTCAAGAATTATGTGTTAAGGATCAGCTTTTAAAATATCAACTCGATCCAACGGTTAACGTAGTAGAAATCTTCATTTTACGAAAAGTGTGCAGTGTAGAAAAAGAGTAGCGCCACATCAATCAAACATATTTGCACACCATACATTTTTATTCGACCAAAAACCTCATTCAAGCATCACAACCATACGACAGACCAAAAATCGACAAAATAACTTTAAAAACATAAACCCTAGCTTCCCTTACCTGGAAAGAGCTACTAAGGGAGATTTTGGACACGAACAGAGGTGCACCACAGTTCCTAAGGCAGTTTAGTGAGCTGAAGATGAAAACAGTGGAGCAAGGACAGATTACTACTGTTATCCCTAGTGAAAAAACACAAGTTCAACTGGCAAACAAAGTGTATGGGTAGGAACAACTTACGCGGAGTGAGACGTGCTTGAGCTTGCTTGACCAAGAGCTGAGACTAAACCCTAGTAGAGCTTCCCGTTGGGAAAAAGGGAGAGCTTGACGGTTGAGTTTTCTATAAAGTGAAAGGAATGGATGGATTAGGGCAGACTTAGGGTCGTTTTCCCTTTGGGCCAGCCCTTAGGCCCAAAAGTTTGGGGCAGCTTTTAAAATAAAAGGCAGAAAATAAGGTGGGTTTTGCAGTAAACTGACATGTGGTAGTTTATAAATTTTTACAAAAACAAATAAAAAAAATTTAAAAATTTTAAATTTTTTTTACAGAAAATTAAAAATTCCACAACTTGACACGTGTCCTGTACGGACACAGTGTTAACTCCAACTTAACGGAGATGACCAAATTGAATTTTTTAAATAATTGAGATACTAAATTGAATAAACAAAAAATATGAGAACCAAATTGAATTTAACCAAGAAATTGGGATACCAAATAAATAATTATACCTTAAATATATAATATAATAACTGAATATAAGATAGTTTTATAAATGATTTAATTGAGTGTCTCATATGCATTATATACACAAGTAATTGGTATTCTTTCCATCATATTTAGTATTTACAAAGAGTTGAGAAATAGAATAATGTTATTTTTGTTTGATTGATATTCCTATTATTTAGACATATTATTATGAGTTTGATCTCCAAATTTGTGTGTTTTGAGAAATAGAATATTGTATTTTTGAGATTAATATATTCTGTAAAATAAAATCTAATAATTAGTTTTTATAATTAATTTTTTAATACATAAATAATATTTATTTAATTAAGTTGATTTCAGTTTACAGAAAAGAGTGGTTAAATTTTGAGAACTCTAATCTTAAATAAAACCCAGATCTTAATACCAAAATAATATTTTTTTAATTTTAAGATGATATAATAAATTAATTTTAAAATTATAAAAATTAAAATATAAATAAAAAGGGATAAAAAAATGTACATTTCGTAAAACTCTTATATATTAGAGCAAATAAGAAGATATCTAAAATTAATAAAACATAATAATAAGACTTAATTTGAGTAAAATAATAAATTACATTAACATTAGATATATTTTAGATTCTATTGAAAATTGCTATGAATAAAAGAGATTATATTTATGTTATGTCACACGTGCATGCAGGGTGGGGGAATTTTGAAGATTTTAATTATCTATAATTGGAAGCTATTAGTGTAATAACTTGTAATGAAAGAATGATTTTCATAACTAGTTAAAGGACAAAACTGTCTAAAACTCATATATACCAAGAGGAATATATTCTTTGTTATTAGCATCCGTAAAGGGAGAATTTCTATAAAAAAAAATATATTTTTTATTTAAATTGATGAAATTAAATTGTCTTTAATTTTTTCTTGTTTTTATTTAAATTAAGAAGTGTCAATTTGGCCTTTAGTCCATGGATCAGTCCTGTCCACTTTTCATTAAACTCCTTTTTAAGGGGATCCCAAATGAGAGAGCAAAAAAAAAAGCCTCAACCCCAAAGCCCTTTTCCAGTGGGTTAGGATCAAGGCTAAAGTGCGTTAGGCCCCCAAAATAATACTACTATATTAAGCCAGAGTAAAAGATTACGCCGAATGACCCAGACAGGCCTAACAAACCAGACGGACCCAATCATCGAACAAGTCTGAAGCCCTAAATGGGCCCGACGACCCAGATGGGTCCAACGACAAAGACGAGCCCGACAACCAAGATGAGCCCGAAGACTCAGACATGCCCGACGACCCGGATAAGCACGATAACCCGGACGGGTCCAACGATTAGGATGAACTTGACGATCCAAACGGACTCGACAACCCGGAGAGACCCGAACGGGCCCGATGATTCGGACGAGCCCGACGTTACAAATAAGCACGAAAATTTGGATGGGCCCCACGAGCAAGATCAGCTCGACGAGTCAGACGGACAAGACGAGACGAACGAGCCCGACGATCCGGTCAGGCCCAACTACCCAAACAAGCACGACGAGCCAAACAAGCCCGATAATGCGAAACTACCCGACGACCTGAACGGTCTCGACGACCAGGACAAGTCCGACAACCAGGACTGGCCCGACAACTAGGATGGGCCAAACGACCCAGACAAGCTCGTCCAAGTTGTTGGGTACGTCAAGGTCTCAGGGCCCGTTCAGGTTGTCGAGACCGTCCGAGTCGTCGGCCCGTTCAGGTTATTGGGACCATCGAGATCGTCGAGACCATTCGGGTCGTCAAACTCGTCTTGGTCATCGGGCTTGTCCAGGACGTTTGACCCTTCCAGATCAATGGGCTTGGCTGGATAGTCGGGTCGTTAGGCCTGTCCACATCCTTGGGCCTATCCTGGTCGTTTTGCTCGTCCTGATCGTAGGTCCAGTCTAGGTCATTGGACTTGTCTGGATCCTCGGGTCCGTCCAGGTTGTCGGTATTGTCTCTATTGTTGGACCTGTCCGAGTCGTCGACCTCGCTCGATCTGTTCGGGTTGGTGGGCCCGTTTGCCAATCCGACTTGTCGGGCACGTCTAGGTCGCCAAAAAATTTAATAATATATTTTGAAAAATAATATATTTTTCATGTGAAAGATGAAAGCCAATAAGTTGGCCCTGACCCACAGGACTTTTGTAGGATTTTTGATACTACGAACATCTTTGATGGGAGGTTTTTTTCATTGTGGACTTTTTTTATTCTAGCCCACATGGACCAGAGTCAAACTCTGTGAACTGGGCCAAATTGACACATCTATTTAGATTTATAATTTAAAAAAGTTTATTTAATTTTATATAATTTTTTTAATCCACCCATATATATATATATATATATATATATATATATATATATATATATATATATATATATATATATATATATATATATATATATATATATATATCCATCCGTGTTTTAATTGCCTACACATGCATGTTGCAGTAATAGCTGTACATGTACCACATAATTACGATTTTGTCCTATACGAAAGTACAAGTATACTATAAATATGAAATACCTGGAACATATCATCTTCTCCTAAATGGAAATGCATGCATGATCTTTCAATTCTAGATTTCATAATCCACATCAAAATATTAAAATTGATCCTAAAAATGATTAAAAATACTTTCATTACTTAAAATCTAAAAAACAATAATCTCGACACATTGATAATTTAAGTTAATACGTAAAATCGCTAAAATACTAAGCATATATAATTTTTAAAAATATAACTGAATAAATTTTTTTTTAGTAGGAATGGAAAGTGTTGACAAAATCAATCTACAGATATAAATTAAATTTAAATTTAAAATAAGAAGTTGGATTCATGTTATTTGTCTTCAACTCGTGCATGATTTTTCTAAAATAAAATAAAATCAGGAACATGGTTGGCAACTACCAGATCTGCGTCCATTTGGTAGCTGTTAGATTATTCCTTATCAAGTTGTCATCATTGCTTTGGTGGTTCTATATCTTGAAAATTAAATAATTACCGTGCTTATAAGTATCTTAGTTAAGAAGTTAATTAAAGAAATATTAATTGATTGAAAAAGAAAAGCAAAAATAAAATAAAATTGACAGCATTAATAAAAACTGGTGTGTTAACCATTATTTGTATTTTGATAATTATGATGATAACAAAAGCGTGGAGACAAGCACACAATTTTTTTTTTAACACACTTATGTTCAATAAATTTGCATATATATATATATATATATATATATATATATATATGTTTTTTTTTGTTTCTTTAATGAATGCTAGATTAGAAGATACCAATTTTAAAGGTAGTAATTTAATTTAATTCCAAAAGTAGTTAAATGTATAAAAGGTCATTAATTAAGATCAATAGTTATGTTGTTGTTTTGAATCTGATTAATAATGGAAGCTTGGGAGGCATATAAAGTAAGAAAGAGATAATATGTTAGTTTTGAAAGCAAGGAAAGGTAGCAATCTAAAATAATCTGGACCCAACCACAACAATGCTCTTTTTCTCACCATTTCAGAATCAATCGATCTCTAAATCAATCTCAAGCTCTTCTTCTTCTTCTTCATCGTCATCATCTCCGCCCAAACCCTAATTCCTCTGTTCGAAGCCAAGCGCAATCGGATCCGCGTAGCGTTTTCAAATTCCAATTTCACCGGCGATCCGGTTGATCTTTCGCACGCTCGCTATATCCTCCGATTGGCATTGCTCGACTGTCTCCCTAAACTTTCGCTATTTCGCGTTCTAATCTGCGTTTGTGGTTCAATTGTGCGAGTTGTCGTTTCAGTGGTCGCAGCGACAGTGAGGATTTGCGGTGTCATGGTTGGAAGACTAGGGTTAAAGGAGTTTAGAATTTAGCGTCGTTTTGAATCTGCGTGTGACTCACGACTTTGGACATGAGAAGCTCTTGGTTGAAGAAACAGTCCTTCATAATTGGCCATAAGCCGCCACTGAGCTGGTTAATCCTGTGTCTGATAAGTATCCTCGCACTGATTGCAGTGTTGAGTTCATCTTCTTCTTCGAACACCGATGGTTCAGCGTCTCGCACTGCGGAATCGCTAATCTACACGAACTACCGAAGGATAAAGGAGCAGGCCGCTGTGGATTACTTGGAATTAAGGAGTGTGTCGAGTGGTGGTGCGAGGCAGAAGGAGGTGGTGCTTTGCGGCAAGGAAAGGGAGAATTTCGTGCCGTGTCACAATGTGTCTGCGAATTTGATTTCGGGGTTTAAAGACGGAGAGGAGTTTGATCGGCATTGCGAGGTGTACAAGGTGTCGGAGAGGTGTTTGGTTCGGCCTCCCAAGGAATACAAGACTCCGTTGCGGTGGCCGAGTGGGAGGGATGTCATATGGAGCGCAAATGTGAAGATCACGAAAGATCAGTTTCTTTCCTCTGGAAGTATGACCAAAAGGTGCTTACTGTAATTAATTAATAGGGTGTGAAGTTGATCCCCTTTGGATAAAAACAAAATCGTGGTTTAAAATTGGGGTTATAGTTGCATTGCAATTTTTAAAATAGCAGAAAATTATGAGTAAATGCGGTTGAAATGTGATTGCAGAAGCCTCTTAGCAATTTAAGAACCTTATAACTGCTTGATCTTTTTTGGGGCAGGGGGTGGTAAGAGTAAAAGACTGCTTGAATGGCTTCTGTCCTGATTCATTATGATTGATTGCTTTTTAATCTTTCTTATTTTCATTTTCTTAAATATTGTGGTGATTTCACTAGGTTGATGCTATTAGAAGAGAATCAAATCGCCTTTCACTCGCAGGATGGGTTCATATTCAACAGCGTCAAAGATTATGCTCGCCAACTTGCAGAGATGATAGGCTTAGGAAGTGACATTGAGCTTCCTCAAGCTGGTGTAAGTCTTCTGTCCACCATTGTCCACTAACTTTTATTCTTTTGGGAACTAATGTGCTTTACACGGACAGGGTTTGTGTAAAATGGTTCCATGTAGTAACAGTAATGAAAGATTATGTTATTTAGGTGATTATGTCCTCATTCTCATTAAGGACCATGTTGTTTTTGTTCCATAATATGTATTTGACTGATCTTCATTAATCACTTTATAACAGATTCGAAATATACTAGATATCAATTGTGGATTTGGTAGCTTTGGAGCTCATTTATTGTCATTGAAAATAATGGTGGTTTGTATTGCGGCGTATGAAGCTACTGGCAGCCAAGTTCAATTGTCTCTTGAGAGAGGTCTTCCAGCTATGATTGGCAACTTTATCTCCAGACAGCTTCCATATCCGTCATTATCATATGACATGGTTCACTGTGCTCAATGCGGCATTATGTGGGATGAAAAAGGTAATTATACACTTTATGGGCATTCATCACTATTTCATTCTTTGCAGAGTGGATTTCCTTGTTGACATTATACTTACAAATTCTATCTGTGTTTTGCCGAATTGTTAACTGAAATGTTGATTAACAGACTCATATTTTTGTGAATGTGAGATTGAATTCCACTTATTTGTTTAAAAGTTGTATTTGATGACAAATGAGAGAAAAATAAGACTCAGTATTGTGCACACTATTTGGTGCTGTAGATTTTGAGACCAAATAGGTATGATTAGGCTGTCTCTCAAATGTCAAATTAGTGACAAATTAGTGACTAATTATCATCAACTCTTGAAATGACACAGTGCAGTAACCTTGTGTTGGAGATATAAAAAGCATTCTTGGTCTTCACCTAACATCTTAAGTGTATTTGGCAATTGATTCTTGATATATCTTTATATCAAATGTTTAGAAGTCAGATCCTTGTTGTATCCATTCTTTATGATTTAATTGAAATTCATCGCTAGAAAAAAAGGTGGGCCTACATTCAGTCATAAAAGTTGCTTACTATTTCAATTTTGAGTAATTTGTTTGTCACGAATGAAATTGATGGCTGAAATAGGTGTCTGAAATGTTTATGAGAATGTGACCATTTTTTTTTATCATTCTCTCTCTCTCTCTCTCTCTCTCTCCGTATCATTACCATTTCCTTATACACTTTCCATTATTCTATTGACCATCCTATAAGTGAATATCATTTAGCTTCTGTATGCTTTTCTAACATTGACTTCATCCCTCAGATGGATTGTTCCTTATAGAAGTTGATCGTGTTCTTAAACCCGGAGGATATTTTGTTTTAACCTCACCTACAAGGAGACCACAGGGTTCATCAAAGGAGAAAAAGAGAATAATGTCAAACGCAGTAGAAGGGTTCACCCAACAACTCTGCTGGACTCTTGTAGCTCAGCAGGATGAAACTTTTGTGTGGCAGAAGACTCCTGATGTTGAATGTTATGCATCTCGGTAAGGATTACTGTAGTAACATGGGTGATGTAAATGATAAATAATTATTTGAGCAACTAGATTGTTTCTCTATTTGAGATGACTATCATCAACTATCACTAGTTGGGCTCTGGCTCTTCATTGAACACTTTCACTTATAACTATAGGTTTTCAGCAACATTTGTTTCTTAATTGTAGTAAGCAGAGTACTATACAGCTATGTGAGGGAGAGGATACTCAGTCATATTATAGGCATCTTGTGCCTTGTATAAGTGGGACGTCTAGCAAGCGCTGGATTGCAATACAGAACAGATCTTCTGAATCTGGATTGAGCTCCGCTGAACTTAAAATTCATGGAAAGTATTAACAGATTTCTTCTGCATGTCTTTCTCCTCGTGCCCTCCAAATTTTGCTTCCTTTCTGTGATGCTTTTCCTTTTCATGAATTTTTCTTTATTATTGCAGGAGTTCAACCTGAAGAATTTTATGAAGATTTGCAACATTGGAGAACAGCTGTTAACAATTATTGGTCGTTACTTACCCCCTTAATTTTCTCTGACCATCCAAAGAGACTTGGAGATGAAGATCCATTCCCTCCATATAACATGGTCCGGAATGTTATGGACATGAGTGCTAATTTTGGGGGGTTGAATGCTGCCCTGCTCGAGGAGAAAAAGTCAGTGTGGGTTATGAATGTGGTTTCTTCCACAGCTTCTAATGCACTTCTTCCTCTTATACTAGATAGAGGTTTTGCTGGTGTCATGCATGACTGGTGAGTTGCTTGTTTTCCTGTTTATGATCTAGAAAAGTTGCTGTTTGTGAAACCATAATCTAAACAAGGTTTCCATAAACATGAAAAATTGATTCAGGTGTGAAGGTAAGACTGTTTGAGGGTCATAAACTGATAATTTCACTAAGCCTGATAAAGCTATTTCACTTGCCTTATTATTTATTATTGGCTCATTCTTATAACAAATGACGTAAGAATGGTGTATGCTAGTTGAGAAAGTAACAGAAATTTTAGATAATTTACTTCAAGAACCATGTTGTTTTTACTTCTTAACGTGAAAATATCAGCATTGGAAATGATTTAGTGATGTATATACAAAAATAGTTCTTTAGCAATTTCTTATTTTATAAATTATTGAATGGCATTAGATCAGCTAACGTAGAGTTATTAATTTAGAGTCCATTTATTTCAGTTATTTTTTCCATGAAATATCTCTTTTATTTTGAAGATAGTATTAGCGCTTTTTTGTTTTTTTTAAAAGAAAATTGTTTATTTAAAATCAGATTTCTGAAAAATAACAGATTTCTTATTTGAGTTGCTTTTGGGGGGAAAAGCTTATAACTATAACACTTTTGAAATGAGCATTTTTTATAATTGTCACCAAAAAAAATTACAGTCTCTACGTTTCATAAAATCTTTAGAAAGTCAATAATTTTATATGCATTTTTAAAAAACTTAGACAACATGCATAATAAGTTTATATCTAACATTCAATGTTGAGATTTCAATACCTAATATTCAATGTTCTTTATTTTGCTTTTCTTTTTGAGATTAAATTTGAAGATGAACATAAGAAGATGAACATAAGGTGCATACATGTACTTGATCTATTGGATTGGAAATAGACGTAGTTCTGTTCTGAAACCCAATTCTAAAGAACATCATGCGCCCCTGTTTGGAATTCATTGACAACCTCTTCGTAAAAGAGTGTTATCGCTTATGAACTCCCGAGTAATTCAGTTTTGTATCTGACTACTAATACATTGATCTTCAGGTGTGAACCTTTCCCCACCTATCCCCGGACATATGATTTGCTTCATGCAGATGGACTTCTTTCACATCTCTCCTCAGAGAGGTGCAGCACGATAGACTTGTTCTTGGAGATGGATAGAATATTGCGTCCAGAGGTATGTTGTGATGGTGGTAATATAAAATATTACCCTCTAATCATTTTTATAGGAATCTCTTCGAAAGTTTTCCATAGTTCTTATCATAAGACCCCTTTCAAATGACTATTTTTTTTTTTTATGAAACCCAGATCCTCTTTCTTGAGGATAGATGAAGATTTCTCACTATTCAGAAGTACCCTTTCATTCACTTTATCTTTTCCTATAGAAAGCAAAATGTCCTTACTTAAGTGGAGATACCTTAACTAATTGGGTGGAAAGAGATTTAAAAACGGTATCCCAATAATTTTGAGGATAATTCTGAAAAATAAAATTATAGAAATTGTTGATTAATTTTATAACTGATTAAATTTACTAAATTTCTTAATTCTTGTGAAGGGTTAAAGGGGTCTATATATATATGAGACCAAAGGTAGTAGTTTATTGGATTTGTCCATCTGAATACAAGTAGTTTAGTCTCAGTATATTGGAATGATCAATGAAGCCTTACTTTTTTTTTATTACGTTTCATTGTTTTTGTAGGGATGGGTCATTCTTTCGGATACTATGGGAGCTATTGAGATGGCTCGCATGGTTGCCACACAAGTACGTTGGGAAGCAAGGGTAATTGATCTTCAGAATGGAAGTGACCAGCGGCTACTTATTTGCCAGAAACCTTTTGTGAAAAAATAATTGCTGATGGAGCACTAGAATATCTCACCATTATAAATGAACACAATTTTTTTGCTCGGTAATTCCTCTAAACCTTTCTAAACAGTGTAACGTCTTACTTTGGGAAAAGTGGGTAGCATTTAGTCTAGTATAAAAATAAAACATTTTAGATACATTGGCAAAACTTGTGTCGGTCATTCCAGTATGTGAGCATTGAACAAAGAAGTTTGTGAATATGATTCCCTGTAGCATACAACTGATATAATCTGCGTTGTGCAATTTCAGAGAATGGATTGTTTAGTTGGCACATGTTTGTATATACAAAGCTCAGAGCCTTGACGTTTTCAATCGTGTCCACAACCTGGTTAGAGGATTGAGGAAGAGCTGTAGATTGTGAAGGTTCTTGTTGAATTTAGTTACACTTTATTTTTTGTCGAAGTTTGTAGTAATTCATTTTTCCAATATCTTATTAGCATTCTTTATTTTTTTTACATTAACATTTCTTTATCAATCATTGGACTTCTATTCTGTTGAACAATCGCTAATTTTTGAGAAAGAATGTGAATGACCATGAAATTGAAGAATGTGGAATAGTTACAAAATCTTCCCCTCGTTTGTGTCCAACTCGAATGTGGAATAGACGTTACTATTTAGTTTGATTTGTCTGCTGGTGCGAGTAGTTTCTCTAACTTCTAATTTTCAAATTTACTATTTCAGAGGAAAAGCATTTGAAAGGACAATTTTCTCATATAAACATTCTTTAAAAGCATACCACTTTTTTAATAGCCAAGCAAATAATAGATATAAAATTATCACTAATAGCTTACCTTTTTAAATATTTAGTTTTAATAAAACATAAATTCAATTATTTTCCTTCTAAAAGTTATACAGTTTTTATTATTAGTTTATTTCCAAATTATTTATGCAAAGAATTACAAAAGAAGTTCAGGCGATAATATTAATAAACTGCATCGTAACACATTTTTTTGTACATAAATAGGAACTTTTTAAAAATATTAATTTATTTACTTATGTGTTTGGATTTGTTTGTGTTAGAATCGTGCAGCAGAATATTTATGTTGAATAAAAATTAAGAGGGAGGTAAATTGCTTTTTTAATAAAAATCCTACTTTTAATGAGTTTTTTTTTTTTAATGTAAAATGTTCCTGCAGAGAACAAACAAGATAAGTTAGACACAAGCGTCATCTTACTCATGTAGTCCGCTATCTCCTCAGTTGGCCTCTTCCCGGTTGGTACATGTCTGCTTAGACCTAGGAGGGATTACCTGTAGAAGGGACTCCGAAGCTCAAGTGAGTCAAAGCTCTCAAAAAGTCAAATCAGGTGATTAATGGAGTAATGAATGCGTACCTTTAATTATTGGGGTCCATGTTATTAATTATGTCTGGTTATGCCATGGGCCGAGCCTTAGCTTGGGCCCTAGTTTGGGCTGTAAGTAGGTCTAGCCCTAACCTAGGCCCTTAGATTGATTACTATGGACTCATTGAATATAAGGGGGGTTCTGCTAAGTGTATTAAGGTAGTCGGCCTAAACCGACTACTTCTCTTGACGGTTTGTGTTGCTCATATGTTGTCTTAGGCAGGTTATTCCTCTGGATGTTTATGTTACCGGTTCCGGCCGACTAGGCTTATGTTAGCCCAGCCTAGGCCGGTTACTTGAATGTTTTGGTGTATAGGTATGGTGATCGTTTTATTATTATTTTGTTAAGTTGGCTTGGTGTGGTACACCAGTCTCCCAGCCTTAACCGACATAGGTGTCGGTCAAGGGTGATATGTGTTAATATGCTAGTGGGACCGGCTAGGTGTGGTAAATAAAAGTTCAATTAAGATATGTTCCTTTAATAATAGATAATTAAAGAGACTAGGGAAAAAGATGTTGAAAAAGGTATTTTATATTGGTTTAGATAAAAAGACCTTCCGTTAAAAGGGATTAATTCAAATAGTAAAGTAAACTAAACTTATAACCACACAAGAAAGAATTTAAGGTTTAGAAAATAACTCTCTTGAAGACACAATAAGTGAAAGACACTTTTCTTGATTTACACAATGAATGAACCACCTCATTTGAGTCACACAAAAGATAAACAAATTTTCCTTGTAACAATAGCAACACTTAATCTTCCAAGAAATCACTTCGTGAAAGTTACTGCTCAATTTGTATCCACAGGTTAGCAAGTATATTGATAGTTAGATTTTGGGTTTTTTGGATTTTGATAAAGAGTACATGTAAACATAGATAATAGTAATTATATAGATTGAGTGGAGTAGAGGCTATGATTACATTTCATCTCATCTTTTTCTACTTCACCACTACTATCTTGTGTGAACTTAATATGCAAATCAATCAATGTCCTGGGAGTACTCTTTCTATGTAAATCTAGGCTTATTTTTGTAGCATAGAACCTAAGGACTTCAAACCCAATGTGATTTCTCCACTCTTAGTTGAATGAATCATTGCCTTACTGTGTAAGATTCTTTCATCTAGCACACCCCTAGATCTTGTGAAAGCCTCTATTAAGAGTGTGATCGTTTGATTGGACCTCAGTTTGAGACTAGTCTTTTAACTCAATCCAAACCAGTGAAATAAGATGAGTTGTTAATTCATTATTAAGCATAAATCAAATAAGAAACTATTAAATGAAAGCATAGTTAAATACCCAAGAAGTAGGAGTATAGAGAATTACAATTGATTACATCAAACCTGTACACGAGAGAGTTCAGTTACTCATAAAATATTATAATGCAATTCCAACAACATCTACACATAGGATTTACAATAAGAGCATCTCCCTCTAGCCTCATATACCTTTTTCTACCCTACTAGTACATTTCTATCTTTCCACTCAATGCATAAAATGAAGACATGAGGTCTTTATTTATAAATTTTTTTTGGCGGTGCTCCACCACATGAGTTTCTTCGCACACAAGTTTCTTTCTTAGCTTAGCCCATTGTCCTGGTGTTTGACACTTGACCTTTCCTTCTTTAGAGGATTTTATTTATTGTCTTGCCTCATGGATTGGTGACCCAGATTTCCTTGCAAAGGTTTCCTCATGTGGCTTAGCTCCAAATTGTTGTGCTCAACTAGAAATTCAAAATATTTGTCCTATCTTTTCTACTTTCATGGCTCAACGCCAATGACTGTGGCTTGGCTGCATACTTGATATTTTCTTTTATATTCATTACAAAATAACAAAATTTCATTACAATTCCTAAAATTCCAATGCTCAATACCTTATTTTGCATCTTAAGCTTAAGGAGGTTTTTCAAAGCCCCTTTCATAAGCACAAAGAGTTTCTCTAGCAGTCACAACCCTAAACCTTTGAATGAAAAGTTATTTTCGAAATAGGTTTAGTCAAACATATATAGACTTTCTTTTTCGAAAATTAGGTTAAGAACCTGAAGAGTCAAGTCACAATTGCCGCTGATAATCGATTATTTCAAGAGATAATCATTATCATAAAAGCTTTTCTAAAAACATTTTCTCATTTTGATAATCAATTATTATAGAATCACTTCCAAAAATCTTAAATTCATTTGGATAATCAATTATTTATTACTAATAATCGATTATTACAAAACTTTTATGAAAAATAAATTCTTCCCTAAGTTGATCTTTGTGCATGCTGCTTTGTGCTCTCTATGCTAAGTTTTAGACACAAATTTTCACTTATATGAAACTTATTACAAAGGTTTAATCATATAGATAATTTAAAATACAAGTCTTCCAATATTTATTGTCATCATTTGAAGTCTTTGGACTTGCTTTTATCATCATCAAAATTTTCTCCTAAAGGATGATCTCCTTCATCTTCTTCTTTTGCCAAGAGTTTGTAATTTTGTTTTAGATTTGACACAAATTGCCATCTTATTTTACTTTTAATATTATTTTTAAGTTGAAATAAAAATTTATCATGAACATCACTAAAAAATTAAATAAAAATTAAAACACACTGAAGAAATAAATGGGAAACAAAATAAGTTAACAAGATAATAAAAGACAATAGAAAAATAAATGCTCAAACCCTAAATCCTAAAATAAATTTGGGTTAAGCTTTTTTCCATTCTTAAACTAATGACTGATATTGTATTTTGTTCCTGCTTCAAAATATGTACCTCTTTTATCCTTACACATAATAAAAGAATGTAAAGTGTCCCAATGGTATATAACAACTAACAATATTAAAGTTCCTCTTTCCTTATTGTAACTATCTCTCATTTGTGCAACTCTATATCTCTTCATATTGCAAATCTATCTCTCTCTATACTACAACTCCTTTTATGTATTGGTGATGAATCTAGAGGTGAGTCGGGTAGTGATGAGCTTAGTGGTGGTTATGAGGTTGACAGTGTTTAAGGAGGTTGTTGAGGTTGATTTGGAGGTGGCACAAATGGACATGGATAGTGGGGTGAGGGTGAGAGATCGAGTGAGGTTTGGAGACTTGGGTGACAATGTAGTTGGTGAGGGAGAGAGCATCATGGAGGGAATTCGTAGTTGGGAAGTGTACATGATTAAGGCTTTTGTTGGAGGTGTTGAAAAACTTGTTTCCAATAGTGGTATGCATCATGACAATTTTCAAGAGTAAGGGGAGGATGTTTTCAGAGAACCAATGCTTGTGTGAGTTTGGGATTTTTTTGGAGGTGGTGAGAACCTTGTTTCTAAGGTGATGTGCATCACAACAATTATCAAGAGGAGGGGGAGGTTATTTTCGAAGATCCATATTGCAACTCTATCTCTCTCCATACTACAAATCTTTCCCTCTATTGGTGATGAAACTAAATGTGAGCTTAGAAGTGATGAGTTGGTGGTTAAGAGGATGGTTTTGACGGTGGTTAAAGAGGTTGGTGGGGTTGATTTAGAGGCGGCACATGTGGACATAGAGGGTGGGGCGAGGGTGAGGGATCAAGTGAGGTTTGGAGACTTGGACGACGATTTAGTTGGTGAGGGAGAGAACATCTTGTAGGGAATTTATATTTGGGAAATGTGCATGATTAAGGTTTTGTTGGAGGTGGTGAGAACCTTGTTACCAATAGTTTTAAGCATCATGACAATTTTCAAGAGGAAGGGGAGGGTGTTTTCAGAGATCCATGCTTGCGTGACAAGAAGCGTCGAGAGGGAAGAGATGGCGACGTTCGCCAACATGATGGTTAGGGAGATTTGAGTGTCGACAAAGGTGTAGGACATGTCACGCTTGCAAAGAGTGATAAAGTTACGGTAAGGAGAGAGAAACTTCAATGTTGTTAGGTGTCGTTTGCTACTGGTGACGTTTTACATTTTTATGAAATTTAGGGACGAGATTGATACATACTTTGAAGAAATACAATTTTAATAATATGTACATACTTATATTTACATTTGAACCCATTTTGTTATTATCGCAATTATAAATTAAATATCATAGTAAACAAAACATAACAATATTATCAATGGTTGAAGAATAGAAATTTATTTTCTTTAATGTCAAATATTAAGAAAAAAATTGGAAAAATCTTAAAATAAAGTATCAAGTAATAATTATATAAACATCAATGAAACTATTGAAAACTAATTATTTGAAAGAGTAAGTAGTTACAAAAAATTGAAATATGATGAGAAATGCAAGATGCATTTATTGCTTTTGCAATATTGAAAATGACTTTGGAGATTTAAGTAAATTTAGAAAATATAAAATGAGTCCAAAATTAGAAAACGAAAAATTATGTAACAAAAGTGTAACATCTCGATCGGATATTACTAGTTTTAATAATATAATATATAATAAATAATAAGATCGCATTAATTTCAATTGTCTTTCCCAAAACGTGGGAAAAAATTAAACATTTATTAAACTCGTATATTTAAAATCCATAATTTCCATTAATCATTACAAGTTCATAAACCGATTGAAATATTGTTTGCAAAAAAACATAAAACAAAATCCTCAAATAAAAGCTTTCCCAATATAGCCCATCTTAGGCTCTATGCCTCACCAGCACCACCTGCAACATTATCTGCTCCAATATAACGAATTACACGATCATCGCCAAACACAAGTGTAACATCCCGACCAGATATTATGGGTTTAAAATAATAAAATAAGGAAATACAATTAAGCTGTAGTTAATGAAATATCATTTCCCAAAAACGCGGGAAATTTAAAACATTTATTACTTTCAACAATAATAAAAAATCCATAGTTTATAAAACTGGAAATAATATAAAAGCATCTCATAAGAGTTTACAAATTATTTCAAAACCATAAAATAATAAACTCCTAAGCTATCCCCGCTCTGTCGCTAAGCTTCACCAGAACCACCTGTAACAACATCATCTGCTCACGTGTACCGCGTACACGATCATCGTCAACCACAAGCAGATAGGGTGAGCTTAACAGAATAAACCTATTAATATACATACATATATAAAACACACTTATATTTATATACTGTACAATCCCACCAAAGGAATTCCCTCATTTGATTTCGTATCACATGGCCTCAGCCATGTTATTCGTGTTCTACATCTTCTAGTGACTACTTCAAGGTGCCTTGCTGCCATACCTATCAGTCACAATCGATAGAGCACGTGCGGAAAACCATGTTACGAATCACACACCGTAACGCCAAGCGGAGTTCCCAAATACGAACATAGTCGTAACGTTCTAAGACTACCAAACTTGTCAGCTACTACTGAGGAGGGCAATCTATCTGGACCCATCCGTACTGGCCACAAATAGCACACTCATACCGGCAACACTCGCCAATCCGAGCTCAACTTAAGGGTTCCTCGTGTTCATTCGCCATCCCGAGCTCAACTCAAGGGATGCCATTCCGAGCTCAACTCTAGGAATTGCCACATGCTTAACCCTTATCCCGAGCTAAACTCAAGGGATACGTTCCGAGCTCAACTCAATGAACACTAGTAAAATCGCTTGGCGGGGGGCACGTGCCACCAGGCGCTGCCGCTTCCAGACCGCGTAGCCGGAGATGCATACCGCTAGATGCCAAGCGCCTCATTCCTTACCGCCTCTGCCACTATCGCCTGGCGGGACACCCCTCACCGCCAGGCGCCTTGCGTCATACAAAGCTTGTGGAATATAAGCTATCGCTTGGCGGGTTGAATTCTGCCGCCAGGCGCCACACCAGTATTTGAGCAATATTGTAGTGTTTTGGATTCAGGCACTATCTATTCACATCCTTACTCAGTTAGACAGTCACCAAGTCCAATGGTCATATCCTAACTCCATTATAATGCCTATAATGCTTTGCATCCATTATAATTACTAGGCTAAGAGTATTCGCTTCATCTCTTAATATTGTTAAAATACATAGCCACACTTAGCCTTAAGTTTACCAATTCATTTGCATCCAATGCTAGGCTAGCCTTAGTGATGAAGGATTATGTTGTTCCTTTTTAAGATTATTGAATATGGTGTGAGTTGATTAAGAAAGCTAAGTAAAATCCCCATTGGACATTAAGATAGCAAGCTATCTAGATGTGAAGGTTCCTTTCACAAAGCTCAAGAGAAGAAGATGATGGATTGATTCCAAAAAAAAAGGAAATGGAAGGCACATAAACCATAGAAAACCAAGAACAATTAAAGGAAGAAGAAAACATAAAATGGATAGGAAAGAAATGGTAAAAATGTGAGAAGCACGCCACTACAAGGCTAGGCTAGAAGCCATGGCAACCTTGAAGATGAGTGGATGTGTGCCGCCACTTGCT
>Ga0209589_1006670_pt1 | contig 18981 bp, 15 predicted proteins | sample CowpeawhiteBW_FD_187525 | JGI IMG/M metagenome (GOLD analysis project Ga0209589, IMG submission 187525) | Root nodule microbial communities of legume samples collected from California USA - Cow pea white BW (SPAdes) (version 2) | ecosystem: Host-associated > Plants > Roots > Nodule | place: USA...
ACACACACACACAAATATATATATATATATATATATATATATATATATATATATATATATATATATATATATATATATATATATATATATATAAAGAAACACATACATGTGCATGCAGGGATAGTGGTAGGATCAAATGGAGAATATACCTTTCCGTTACAAGGATAATAAATTCTTTAATTAAGAAATAAGATTGAAAATACTTTATACTTTTAAAAACTAAATTCACTGTCTATCCAAAAATGAATTTCATTCAATTTGGTAGACTTTTAACTTAATAAATTTTATCTTAACAAATGTAAGAAAATAATCTTTTAAATCAATGTTTTTTTTATCACTATCCTAAACTGGTTCATTTAATAAATATTATAATCAGAAAACTAAATAATTTTAATTCTAACTGCACACATCATTTATAACTTTTCAATAAAAATTATATATTTTTATCAGGTGTAATTTTGCTTATTTAAAGTAAACACAAATAAAAAAGTATAACTCTTCCCAAGATTTAAAATACACTTTTATTTTTGTTTTTGTTTAATGGAGATACATATACTTTTATTTACCCTTGTGTTGGCATAAATATAGAAACATAAAAAAAAATTAAATATGTTTTTTTTATCTTCTCCTTTCTATAAAAGTTAAAGACAAATAGGATTAAATATATCTTTTATCTTTAATTTTAACGGAACATAAAAATAGTTTATTTTCAAAACTTTCATTCAATTTAATTTCTTTATTTTATAAATATGTGAATTTAGTCATTTTGAAGAAATATTGTTAAATTTGTTTAGTGTTTGAAACGCGTTTTATGCTGTCATTTTAAAGAAATATTGTTAAATTTGTTTAGTGTTTGAAACGCGTTTTATGCTGACAAGCGTTTGAAACATTAAATAAACTTAATAATATTTTGTTAAAAGGACTAAATTCATACATTTCTAAAGTTTAGAAATTATGTTGGGTTTTGAGATAAACTAATTCCAATTTTTACTCAAAGTTAAGAGACTAAAAATATATTTAACTATTTTTTTTTAATTTTAGACTAATTTAATCTTTATTATAAGAAATGTGTGAATTTAATTTTTTTAATCAATATTTATTAAATTTATTTGATATTTAAAAAATATTTTTCAACTAATATGAAAATGAAAATATATTAAGTGTAAACATTAAATAAATATAGAACGTTAAAAAAATTTAATAAAAATTGATAAAAATACTAAATCCAAATATCTTTAAAATTAAAAAATAAATTAAACTAAAATGTTGAGAGAGTAATTTCAATTATCAGTTGAAGTTAATGGATAAAATCATATTTAAAAAAAATGGAAAAGGTGTTATTTTATTTTCCTTCTCATAATCATTTATCATAAATTCGACCTTTGCTCTTCCTCCGATTGTCCACGTGGTGCTCCCTTAGCCGTCTGATCAAATCCTGGAGTGGACCCCACACTCTCAAGTGCACTTGCATCATGATGAAAGCTAATGAATGACCCTTCACCAGCTTGCTCAACGACGATGCTTTGCTGGTGACCCATCTCTTCTTCTTCTTCTTCTCTTCATCTTTCGTCTTCTATCTTCCATCTTCATTCTTTGAACACCCTTTTGTGTAAAGCACCGATTTTTTAGCACTGCGGCGCTATCAGCGAAGAGGGTCGGCGCCAGAAAGGAAGAAGAAGTAATGGGTGTTTGCGCGTCGAGGCCTAAGGCGAACGAGGACCTCGCCGCGAAGAAGAAGAACCACCGCAGACGACGGAGGAGAATCCTCCGAAGACGCGTCTCTTCGAGAAAGATCGAAGCCAACAACGTGGCTCACTCTAATTCCGCTTTGCAAGCTTCTAATCGCGCTTCAGGTGCTTCTGCTTCTGTGGACTCTTTTTTTCTTCTGCTTAAAATTTGAATTTATTGTTTTACATTATATGAGAGCAAAATTGGACACCAGAGTTTAATGAATGCTGCTGGGTTTTAATTTAGGTATGCATGTATGTGGACTTAGTCTTAATTGAGGTTTATTATTGATTTTTAGTTTTAATGAATGTTTGATAAACATTGAAGTGGAGATCCTCATTTTTTTTTTCTTCTGTTTTAGATGCTGCTTGGTTTGATTCTACTTCGGCCTTGGATTCTGAGTGTGATGATGAATTTTACAGTGTCTATGATGGTAAGTGAATTATTATTATTTTTTTCTGTTTTTTCTGTAAATTTGGAGTTTAAATTTCAGGTTTTTAAATGGGGGTTGCCGAGCCCTTGGTATAATCGTTGATATTGAGGTTAACTGGGGACAAATATGGCTCATACGGGTGAAATTGTGGTCGGTTGTGGTTGGGGATATTCAAATTCTAGGTTCTGAATTGGGGCAGAGCAGAGGGCTCGCAATTTTGTTGTAATTCTTTGTATTGTGGGAAATTACAGATAAATGCGGTCGATGGGGCTGCAGTTGTAGTTGTTGGGGGAAATTGTTGATGAATGTGACTAATGTAGCTACAATTGTAGCAGTGTTTTGTGGCCAGAGTGTCCGAAATCCTTGATGTTAATGCTGAAATTGTATCTGTAGGCCGTTTTTTTGAAACCTTGATTATATTTTCAATTTATTATTGTTTGTTTTTCTTGTCAGTGTGGTTATATATTTTTTACATGAATGTTTGGTAGATTAGGTGTCTTTGAATGAGAGTGAAACTGTGTCAAGGCCAAACTATTCATCTCCTAAAGGAGTTTGATCCTGTGTTTGTTGATCCCCACCACCACAGCCAGAAACAAAGAGTGCACCCATATAATTATTTTTGTAGCAATTCTTCTTTGAAGATTGCTAAGAATCAAGTCAAACCAAAAGATTCTACATTGCAATCAAATGGCCCTCGAGCTTATTTCAACTCTGTTTCGACAGGAGAAGCATCTTCAGGTCACGCAGATGAAATTGGAGAGGACAGAAAGCTGAGCCTGGATCATTGTGGGATTCTGCCAAATACCTGTTTGCCTTGCCTTTCTTCTAGTGCACTTGCTGTTGAAAAAAGAAGGCCAATGAGTCCTGATACACCCAGTTCACAGAGAAAGTCGCTTTCCAAACTATCCTTCAAATGGAGAGAAGGGTCTTCGGATATGACTTTACGTGAGTATTCTGCATATTTCTTTGCCTGCAAGAATTGCTTTGTATTTCAGTGTTTGCATGCTTTCCAACTTTGTGCAAATGAATGAACTAGGATCTGTTTATTTCAGGAAATTGTTTCTGCTTTGTTCTGTGTGTTCATATATTATTACGAAAATGTCTCTTTGGTTGCACGTTGCTTCGTAAACAAATCTTTGAAAACAGGAAACAATAAGGTGATATTTCAGTAATTGTTTGTGAAAACAGAAAATGTTTTCTCAGATCAAGTAGACTCTTACAACAACTGTGAAATTGTGAAAGTGAAGATACCTTGTTTGCTTGAGTGGATCTTATTTTATTTCTCCTGCCATGTTTACAGCATAGTAAACACGAAAGAATATGTAAAAACTTTAATTTGCTCTTGTTGAATTTGCTGTATCATGCACTTTCCCATTTTAGATGTTTGGTGCCAGTTCTTTTATTTGACTAATTCATGGCTTTCTTTTGTTGCAGTTTCCCCTAAGGCATTTAAACAAAAACATTTGGCCGGTTCATCGATTCCATTTTGTGCAATAGAGAAGCAAACCCCTGGTTCATGGTCGCAAATTGAGGCAAGTTCATTCAGAGTCAGAGGCAAAAACTACTTAAGGTAGGCACCAAGTTCATAATTTGTGCTAAATGTTCTTTTGGAGATTGAACATTTTGCTAGGGATGCCCCTCGAATAGATGTCATTCATTTCGTTAACAATCAAGCACTGTTCCATTTCTGATAATGCCATAATTCATTTGTTGCATGGGTGGCAGGGATAAGAAGAAAGATTCTGCTCCAAGCAGTGCTGCTTTCTATCCTCTTGGTGCTGACCTCTTTTTGTCTCCTCGAAAAATTGATCATATTGCTCGCTTTATACAAATTCCTGCAATAAATGTACCTGGGGAAGTCCCTTCAATTCTTATTGTAAACCTTCAGGTACCTGCATGTCTTTTTCTAGAATTTCTTAGGCTATGTGCCCAAAGTTCAGAGTTTCTTACCATTCTGCATATGTATGCCAATTTTATCAATAATTCTGTGTCATGTGTGCTGAAAAATATCAGTGGAATACACATTCATCACAATCTGGATTTTGACATATTATGCTCTTTGAAATGCAGATACCATTATATCCTGCCTCTATCTTCCAAAGTGAAAATGACGGTGAAGGAATGAATGTGGTTTTGTACTTCAAATTATCTGAAAAGTACTCTAAAGACCTTCCAGATCAATTTCGCGAAAATATCAGTGTAAGGGGGATGATATTTATCTTTTTATGGCCATTGTCTCTCATGTTACAGAAGCTTTTTCCTCTTTAACATTATATGTAGTTTTTAACACTTCATTAACATGTGTACATGTTCTTGTTTTCCTTGACAGAAATTGATCAACGACGAAGTGGAAAGAGTCAAAGGCTTCCCTCTAGATACAATCGCGCCGTTTAGGGAGAGATTAAAAATTTTAGGCAGAGTGGCAAATTTGGAGAATCTGTCTTTAAGCACAACCGAAAAGAAGCTTATGAATGCTTACAACGAAAAACCAGTTCTCTCACGTCCTCAGCATGAATTTTACTTGGTACACACTTGCATATCCTTCTATAAATTTTATGAGGACCCTCTAATCTTTCATTGAAGCAATCATCAATGAATTTGTAAAGTCTCTGATTCAGTAGAGATCATTGTCCAAAATCATACTAACACATTCCTTCCTCATTTGGACCATTGGTCTTATTTTCATCACTTTTATCTGTTTGTCACCATTAGCCTTCGTTTTCACAAGCAAATTATTCAACATATTAGTGCAATATGTTTCTCCTTGTTATGTTGAGTGATTTTTTTTGAGCTGTTGAAAAAGATACCTAATCTGATGCTACTTCTTCCACAGGGAGAAAACTATCTTGAGATAGATTTGGATGTGCACAGATTTAGCTATATTGCAAGAAAAGGATTTGAAGGCTTCATTGAAAGACTGAAGCTATGTAACCTGGATTTTGGTCTTACAATTCAGGTAACTTTCTTACCATTTTATTCACAACATAAATAAGCTTTCTTCTGTGTTAACCAAGTGTTGAGCTATCAATCATTCAATCAGAAATCGTCATTAGTATGATTCTTAAGATAATTATTATAAAATCCATCAAATTTGTCATAACATAATTGTTCACAATTGGATGATAGTGTAAAAATTATTTGCATGAACTATTTACTGAATATCTTCTGCTCATAGCATTTAGTTTATTTTACAATTGGAAGATTCAAAATCTTGGTTATATAATTTACTTTCTATTGTGTTCATGATGTAGGGAAACAAGGCTGAAGACTTGCCAGAACATTTATTATGTGCAATACGGTTGAACAAACTTGACTACAGCAACTTCAACCAGATTGGCTAGTCTTCAACATAAAGAGTTTTAACCTTAATATTTTCCATAATGATTACAAGAATGTCACTCACAGGTTGTTTCCAAAACAAAAAAAATTCGGTCGCTAACAGAAATGTATCCTTGAATTAATCGATTCATTGATATAAAATTCGTAGAGTGTATAGTAGTGAGAATAATCAAATTAGAAATTATCAGTGAATAACTTATCTCAGATACATGCACTTCCTGAAGCTTCATTCAATTTCTGAATTTCCATATTCACAAATCCAACTTCGTTTAATCACAGTTTATACTTCATTTTTACTTCCTCTCCCAAGTAAAACTTATGAATAAATAAGACAAATCCAATCGAATGGAGTTTATTTGATTGAATTGAAGATTAGATTAAATTCAACTTAATCAAATCCAAACTACTTATGATCTTATTAACTGGTCTATGAAATATTAAATATAGATAAAATCAGTTGTTAACTTTTGCAATGATTTTGAAAAATATAGAGTGCACACCTTTGTAGTTAGAAGGGGGTTTAATCTATTTTTCCTATTCATTCTCTTCCATTTGATGAGGTTCCAAAGCCTTTTTAATCTAATATTGACAAAAAAGAAAGGTAAACCAATTAAATTTAACCCTTTTTTTAACATGTTATCCCAAATTGTTAATAGGAATGCGATGAAAAATAGGTGGAGTTTTTTTTTTTTGAAAAAAATTCATTAATTTCCACTTCCCAATCCTGTGCAAATGTATGATTTTAATATCTTTTAACAAAGATATTGTAATCATAATATAAAAAAATATTTACTTAAATTGTTTGACATAACAAGTATAAAACATTTTTTTTAATGATTTAAAATCTGACTTTTTACCCCAAATATGCTTTTTAAACGGTTTAGATTTGACCTATTTGTAGGGTTTGTTTTGCTAAAAAAGAAATTCTTATCTGATATCATTTAATCTAAACAGGAGTTCAAAACTTTATTATATTGTCATATACTTTCCAATTAAACATTTTTGATTTAATTTTATTTCTTATTTATTTTTCCATTATTTGAATTGACTTATTTTTTTTTTCTTGGCAGTGTAAAAAGAACAAAAGCGAATGAATTGACTTTAGAACTGTGGAATGGCTAACCTGTCTAGTCCATTTTGGTGGATTGATTGCAAGGCATGTGGGTCAGTTTTTTGTTATTTTTTTAAACCCTACAATGCATGTGTTTTCTATATCACAAACTCTTGCTCCATAAAGAAGGTTCCTTGAAAATTCCCTGTCTCCATTAATTTATTTTTAAATTTCTTAAAACATTTGGGATGTGATTAAAGTTGAGATAAGGTCATTTTAAATGTAAGATACCTTATCTCTCTTTTATCTCTCTTGTACCCAAAATTCATGATTCTCACAACCTTGTAATAAACCAATATTTTTCGTAGCCTCTTTGTTACTGTGGTGTAATGATAGAGTTTGTTGATGCTTTTGGAAGCTATTACATGGAAATTTGTTCTGATAACACTCAAATTTTCTTGGTTAAAACATGATCTTTAAAATTTTTGAAGATATGAGTTATTAAGTTTGACTCTCTATCAGTAAGTTGTATGTGGTAGAACTATATATCTGTATCGTCATTTGGTAACAAAAAGAATTTGCAAAGTGCAAGTTCTATTATGTGAGTGCTACAATGGAGTATACATATGAATGTTGCATGAAAGGCACGACATTAGCTAAAGCCATGTGAAAGTTGTCTCTAGCTCAGTTTCCTTCTGAACAATTATCGATGATCGGATATGTGACTTTGGTTTTGATATCAATTATTGTATATTATGTTTTATCATTAGACTTAAAATTATAACAAATAATCACAATGCAATTCTTTTTTTTTTTTTTTCAAATATAGTATTTTTTAAACACCACACTCTGATTGTGACTCTTAGTAGGTACGAGGATTAATATCGGATCTACAAGGACAAATGATTGATTTACCTATTCAAATCAATTTAACAAAATATATAATTTCTTGCTATGGAGCTCGTAAAGGAGTTGTAGATACTGTTGTACAAACATCAGATGTTGGATATCTTACACGTAGACTTGTTGAAGTGGTTCAACATATTGTTATATGTCGAACAGATTGTGGTACCATTCGAGGAATTTCAGTAAATACCCAGAATGAAACAATGCCGAAAAGTAGTTAGACATAAAACCATTAGAAATCAAGATATTGGAATTGGACTTTTTGACCATTTCGTCATGGAATATAGGATAACAATGATGGATGAATGATGCATACATACCAAGAGGAAGATATCTTACTCTTAGTTTACTTTGAGATTCTTCATACTTCAATGAACAAATAATTGGTTTATTTTAGTTCTTATTCATTATGTTACATTTTATTTACTTGTCTTATTTGTTCATTTTCTTTTTCCTTTGCTAATACCCTTATTTTTGTGTTACCAAGAATTTTTTAACTAATCAAAGGGAGAAAAAAAATACCCTTTATCATTTTTCTGAACGGCTAAAACGACTGAAATTTTCGCATATGTTGCTTATTTTCTTTGTTGTATCGAACATTTGGCAAAACATAAAACTAAGAACACAGAGGAATACTACTAAGAATAACGAAAGAATGTTCATTGAACATAAAAATGAAGACACATATTTGCACAACGTTAAAAACCAAGAAACTGATAATACAAAAGAGATGACCCTAATAAAAAAAAAAACAAGGGTGATCGATCAATCGCGACCTGAAGGATTGTTCATACACAATCCGCAAATGGAAGAGAAAAAACTTCCATGTACCTTATTTTGAGATTTAGACAAAGAAGAAGGTGATGTATTTGAATGTGCGTCACCTTCATCATTCTCGTGAAATGTTCTTCCCGCGATGGCTTCTTCAATCTGTGGCACATTTGCCTCCTTGTTGTTGTTCTTCATCTTGTTCTTCAATGCAGCACCAGCAGCAGCATTACCATTGCCTTTTGCATCCTCGAATTGTATTTGGTCTTGCCATATTTTACCAGAAGATCCTTGTCTTCGAAATGAAAATGATGATCTTTGTAATGAATTCATGATTTTTTTTTTTTTTTCTGAATTTCAATGGAAATGTGTGTCTTCTCTTTGTGTTTCTTATGATCTCTTCCTGTGAAATAGTCCTTCTCTTCTCTCTCTCAATATGGATTTGGATAGTGGTGACTATAATAATCTCTTTTGTTTAGTCTGTTCATGCAAATATAGCAATTAGCCTTCTATTTTTAGTTCTTATCCCCACAATTTTTGGCTACTTCGTTTCGGTTAGTTGCTATATTTGAAAACTTATTATTAAGTGTTCTTATCTGCTTTTGGTGATGCTACATTTTAGGGATTGCACAATAATTGAACCACTGATGATATTTCTTGCTCATTTTTAGGTCTCGGGTTTTTCATTTTAGGGTCTAATGTTATTAGCATTTTAATTCTTATCTGTACAGTTAGAATAATTATTGGTAGCAGAGGTTTTGCTTCAAGATTTTAGCAAAATTCCAAGGTCATTCTTTCCTATCTTGTAAAGCACTATTTTTAATGTTTTCTCTCTTTTTGGCATTCCATTAATATATAGTTTATAGTACAATTAAAATAAACTAAATAAATATAAGAAGTGAAAAAAATAATAAAATAAAACAGTTGATAAAGATTAAAATATGATAAATTATTTTTTTCAGGTTATGCAGATCATTATATCACATACTGTCCCATCATTAGTATATAATAAATTATGTAAAATAGATCGAAATAGATGTACATATTAAAGAATGATGGATTAAAAATTAGTTAAAATATCGTTATCCTATATTAAAATATTCACATTAACAATTTCCATAGAGGTCCTGATGCTAAATCGACATAGCTATATCAACTGAAAATCTTAGAAGGGATTAATCTTAATTATATAGTTACACGTTAACATCAAATCCAGTACATGTTTATTTTGTTAAACGAAATACACATAAATTTAAAAAAGTGTTAAAAACTAAAAGAAAAAAACATTGTAAAAGATTAAGAAGCACTACTAAATCATGTATAAGAGGCATTGCAAGATGGTAAATCATAACAAAATCTGCAACTGGAAAAACATAATGAATGGTTTAACTTTCTGCTACATCCTAGTGATGTGAGAGTGTTGTGTGCTTAATAACCCTGCTGCTAATCATCAACAAGCAGAAAAACACACTCAGTAGTCAAAAGAAGCATCCAAAAGTTCAGGAAATGCTGCTCTTAACTCATTATCCCTGTCCAGAATACCATCTACAAATGAATGATATTCCATGCTTGCACCAGAACAACCATCAACTGATGCAACTCCTTGTTTGTCATGGCCACTGGTTTTGGCATTGATGGAAAAAAGATCAGCTTCAGTTTGCACCAGACTTGAGGGGTTCAGTGACCACACAAATGAGTCACTAGTGTGAAGAAACTCACTCCAATCAAAGGAGGAACAATGAGGAACAAGAGTTTGAGCCTGAGGGGTTTGGCAAGAGTAGGACTGTGGTGAGCCTAAGTGGGAGAGGTTGGAGGAAGATGAGGATGAGGTGGAGGATGCAGCTTCACTGAACACATGTGGTTGGACATTTTCTGTGGTGAGGACTTGGTATGAGTGAACCTGACCCTCTTGTGTGTTCTCCACCAGTGACTTATTGGAACCTGATGGTTCAGTTTTGGTTGGTGCCATGTTGCTCATCATCAAGTCCTTGTTAACATAAGCCATTGGGTTAGTGGTGGTGGTGGTGTTTGGGAAGCCACTGATGCTTCCCAAGTCAGAGAGGACTTGTGATACTGGTTTATGAGTCACTGGATCAATTCCCATCTTCATAAGCTTCTTCCTTAGCTTTGTGTTCCAGTAGTTCTTCACATCATTGTCAGTTCTCCCAGGTAATCTTCTTGCAATCAAAGACCATCTGAAAAGAAAATGTGATTAGATGCCACAAATAAGGAGATCAGATTTTTTTTTTCCTTTAAATAAAAAAAAAGGGTAAGTGAAAAAAAAATGGGGTTATATAGTTAGCACATTTGTCATGCATGTCAAAGTTTATGGTTAGTTCATTCTCTCAATAAACCAAGACAACACAGTTTATATTTTCCTCATGCAACATATACCAGCCAGTGCATTTTAAGTTTTGTCATGCTAATTTTGCTTACTTTGTGAGGCTAATAGCTGTATCATAAAATCAGAATTTAGTAAATTGCATTGCACCCTACAGTGTGATTAGACAGCTTGGAATTAACTGTTATCATTTTAGAAATTAAATCTTATAGAAAAAACTCAACACACAACAAATTTCATTATGATAAACTCTAAATTATGGTTTTAATAACATGTCAATAAATAAACTTTAAGTCTAATTCAACCTTACAAAATGAGTTTGGTTTGTAAGATGAGATTGTATTCACTTTTATACTATAAATTAACTTTTATCTCTGGTCGATACAAATATGTAGTTAAAGACATAAAATACAAAAAATGATGCCAGATAAGTTCTTTTATATATAAATTATTTCATCTGTGCCACCTTTCATATTGGTTTCATACAATGTAATGAAGCCATTGAAGCATTTTAGCAAATATATAGAGTGGAATATACCTGCTTCCTATGGCTCCATGAAGGTTAATAATGAGCTCTTCTTCTTGGGGAGTAAAACTATCATGCTTGAGGTCTGGTCTGAGATAGTTGGTCCATCTTAGCCTGCAGCTCTTACCACACCTATTCAGACCTGCAAAGAAATGGAGAAAAGAGAGTAAAGTTGCACCATAACAAAGTCATGTCTCTTTGTGTGGAAAAAGAAAAGGGTTGATTGAAGAAAAAACCTGCTTTCTTTGGAACCAATGTCCAGTTTCCAGTTCCATGATTGGCTACATAGGCAAGTATTTTAGCATCTTCCTCAGGAGTCCAAAGACCCCTTTTCACATTGGATTTGTCACAACAAGGAGGCCTTCCCATTTTTTGTGAAAACAGACAGAGAAGAAAAAGAAGTGCAGAGTGAATTATGTAATGGTGATGCAATATGCATTGAAGGGTAACTTTAAAGTGGTGAAAGGGGGCTAATGTTTAAGATATGAAGAGGCAAGAAAAGCATGCAAATTTTGGCTCCTAATAACAACAATTGCATGATTATGTTCATCTTTCTGTAAACAAAAATTAAAAACCAAAACCATTTGTATGACATCAGAAGCATAATGCAAATGCCTTCCCAATTTCCAAAACCAATATCTATTTCAGGTGCAATTTGAATGAATGACCTCTTTCGTTAAAACTCATTTTATTTGCTAATGCAATCCAAATTCTTAATCAACAGTACAAAATCTTTGCTTAAGACAAAGCAATACAGAAAAAGTACACATAACTACTACATAGATTCGTTCTCAGAAAGCCTGTGTAAGCATTACCACTAAATTCTGAAAAATAAATTCTACTCTGCACAAGTTCTGTTCAAGTGAACCTGTGAACTACCATGGATACAAAGCTATCATGTAATCATAGTGTATTTGGTATATATTTGTGTTTTCTAGTGAATTTTATTCAACAAAGCTGTCCAATCCATTTTATTTTCTGTCACTTCCTGATATTTGTATGAAAAAAAAAATCTAAAATAAATTGAATGTTTGCATCAGTTCAACTCAAAAATTAAACTGTTTTCATAAATATTAAAATTTGTTATATATATATATATATATATATATATATATATATATATATATATATATATATATATATATATATATATATATAGGGTTAAATATGTTTTTGTCCTTCATCTCTAAAAATGTGTATATTTTTGTTAAGTTTATTTGACGTTTCAAGCGCATTTCATGATAATATTTGAATTATTTATACCGTTTGATATTTGACCGGTTTAATCCTTCATCTTTGAAAATATTTGAATTTAGTCATTTTAACCAATTTTTGTTAAGTTTGTTAAGTTTATCTGATGTTTCAAGCGCATTTCATGATAGTATTTGAATTATTTACACTGTTTGACACATTTTCGATTCAATGTTAACTTAAATATTATCATAAAATGTGTTTAAAATGTCAAATAAACTTAATAAAATTTGATAAAAAGGACCAAATTCACATATTTCTAAAAATGAATGACTAAATTGGTATAAAATTTTGAAGAGAAATTAATTTCAAAATTGACTGAAACTTGAGAAACCTATTTAACTATATATATATATATACTTTTATTTTCTTATATATAAACTACCTTTTACATCGAAAAGATAATTATGATAGATTGTAATAATAAATAATAACAATTAATTATACATTAGATTAATTATTTAAATAATTTAATTTTTCTTGTTACAATCCCTAAAAGTTGTTGTGATAAGAAATAGACTTAATCAAGTTTTAAATTTTTTATAAATGTGTATATTTTTAATTGAATCTCAATTAATTTTTAAAATTTATTAAATACTTAAAAATTTTACATTTTTAATTAAATTTTAATATTTAACTTTTAGTTTTTCTAAAAAATAACAGTCACAAATTATTTAATAAAAAAAATTAAACAACAAAGAGTTAAAACATTTGAGAATTAAATAAATTAAAAGTTAAATAAAATTTGATATATAAACTTACAACTTAATTAAACGTAAAACAATACTTTCAATTTCTTACGAGGAATTATATTAGTCTATTTCTTTTACACTCTACTGTTAGCTTATTTTTATTCATCACTATATCCTCATTTTCTCCTATTTCTCTTCAGCAAAACACTTCTAATATAATTTCAGTTCTCACAGACTATCACTTCATTAAAGTCCATTCATGGTAAAAGAATCAACAAACTGTGAATACTTTCAAACAAGAATATTTTTACGGAATTGCTGTGAGAACAAACAGAAACAGTAAAATTATCATTGAGTACATAAAAATAGTTTGTAATTTAATCAAAACTTCTTTTCAGAGTATTTCAATTAACTCCTATAATAATTTATAAAAATATCTTATAATATAACTTCATCATCTTATTTCACCTTTGATCACTAAAACAACTCAAAATGATAATCAAGTTGTACTCAAACACAACCTATATCCAAAATGCATGAAAAGTGATATCAGGCAATAAAAACAAAACATCCTCTAGACAGAGAATGGTGTCTCAAGTTTTTATCTTTGACCATTAAAATATAGCTAAAAACTAAATCCTGTGTGTTCTAAGAAAACAGTATGAAATGTACTGGCAGAGTTGATGGTTATAGTTCACAACAAAATGAATGTTATATACATTATATTTCACAATGTATTATGTTTCTACATGCATTTAAGTCCAAAGAAGAAAAGGTAACAGAGTCTTTAAGAAGAGCAGACATTGCAACTCTTCATGCACTTTCCTCTGACTCCTTCACCTCCAACCATATAAAGTGGATTCTTCTCACATTCACCTATTTTAGCCCACCTAGTGCAATTCTCATTCTCATCAACACATTCTCCACTATACTCCTCAAGTGACCTCACAGGTTTTTCAAAGTCACTCACGTGAATCCACTTGGTTGCAGACCACTTTTCACCCTCAATCACTGGACAGCTTCCATGCAAGCTATTGGCATCAGTAGTTGCATCAAGATGAAGACTGAAGAACAACAAGGCATCACCCTTACGAGGTTTTACTGAAAACACCAAAAAAAAAAGGGTTAGAGCCATTGAAATATCAAGCATAAGAACAGTTAAGTTCATTCAGTACTGAAAACCATTGAATTCTTAGTGTGTGAAACTATTAGTCTCTGCAGATGTGCCTGCAACATCATCGTACTAAGAAGGAGAATGTGAAATTACGTACACCACATGATATTATACACTCTGCAGGAATGTTTTTCTGATGTAGTTCAACATAAAAATCTGCTAATAGTTTGTAAAGGCATCCAAATATATATACCTGCATATCCTTTGTGAGCACATTCTGACCAGGTATCATCTTTTGGCTGTGACAACTTTCCCTGAAAATGAAAAAGAATTGATCATGATTTCAATTTTTCTTTTTATAGAGGGAAGGGATTCCGAATGAAACATCAGAGAATCAAAGCCATGAGAAAATCTTTACCTCAGAATTGGGAAAAATTGTTTCCCCACCCTTCTCAACATCAGACAGATACATCAATACAGTAGCAATCCTATGGCCACCCATAATTTGATTAGCTTTGTCATGGAAGTAATCAAAGTGTGGTTCATACTTCTGACCATGCTCATAATGCAGTACTTGCATTGACTCACCATTCTCTGATGCAATGAACATACGTTTAAATTAAAGCAAAGAAAAGCAAATACTGAACTGGATCAAAGAATGATATTTTTTACTAACCTACAGGAAGGAATGTCCATGCAGAAATTCGGCATTCAATATCAGCAACTGTTTCATCCTTAAAAGATCAAATATAGAAAAAAGAGGAAATCAATACGTAAATGCAATTGTCACAAAGCTCTGTTAAAATAAATTTCAGCTCATGAAATTGAGATAAAAAATTGTTGGTGGAGCGGCAGAATTATTTGGTCATGAGACAGAATTATTAACTTGTTACTCTTATGCCCTGAAAGAGTAAACCATTAACCTCTGATTACAGCACAGTAGAACTGACAGTGGCAGCCCTCCATGATGCACATTATTCATTTAAATGCAAGATAATATCAAAGTCTATCCTAGATTATAATCATCTCAAACAAGCAAACAGACATTGAGCATGTTCACCACCTCCTTTCCTAAAGAAAAAGCTTCATAGAAGTCACATGTGGTTGTGAAAGTGATAAAATTCCATTTCTAGCATTTAGCAAGAGCAAGAGCGAACATTCTCCACCATATGAACATCTCCTTATTCACATGTTAACTTGTGGTTCAGTACATCTTCACTTCATTGTAATTATAATTCAATCCACATTTTGCATACACTTACATTTAACTTCTCTATAAGCTACATAGTTAATCATAATCAAATAAAAAGCCTTGAAGGTTTCCATATAAGCATAAAATAAACCATTTTGATTCATCATACCTGTGCCTTGTTCAGAAACATTCCAGAACTCGTTCTGACTTCACTCATTATACTTTTACCAGACTCATTATCCGCCACCATAGACTTCTCCAGCTTGTCCTTGGCCTAATATCACAAAAATTCAGACACAAAACTTAATATGATATATAATCTCATAAAAAAATCTCACATAAACCCAATGCCAGAGGTTTTAAATTGTAGCCACAATTTCGTCACAACCCTTAATATTGCGATAAATTGCGGATAAATGCAGCCTCGGCAACCACAAAGCATTGCAGTCACAGAAACCCCAAAAAATCATTAAGTTGCAGCCTAGATCACAGTCGCAGACCCTTTTCTAAAGCCTTGATTTTCTAATATATTGATCATAAAATCAAACATAATCCTCGTATTTGTTATAAATGATGAGCTTCATTCTTGATCCTACAATCTTATTTTTCACAAAGATGAACGGAATTCAACAATTATACAAAATAAGATCAAAATGCATCAATTACAAAAAATACCAAGACCAAAATCCACAGTCATTGTTTTAAAAGTATAAGGACTAAAATCAAAAACAAAATCTAACCAGAGATATCAAATGATCGCATTCTTCCTCCTTTAAGAACCCCTTGTACAGAAAAGCCCTGCACGACATAATTCACAAAAATCAACAACAAAAGATAACAAAATCGACCCATTTGTCTAGCAAAGGAAAAGGTCAAACCTGGGATTCCACGAGAGCTGAGTGACCCGTGTGGGATCAAATTTCACTGAACAGCCTCCCTTGTTCAACCGAAGCCCCGATCCATGGCTGAAAAACGAACACCCACAAACCAAAACAAAAAAAATGTCAAACTTTAAACTCATCCACGGGCAGAGAGATACACAAATGGCAGAACGGCATTCAGAAATAAAATTATGATCATCATTACGTGGCCTTGGCTTCTTGGTCCACACCAGGCAACCGAATGGCGGAAACAGAGATCTCAAAACAGAGGAAACAGAGAAAGAGCGACACGAAACGGAGAGAAACCATGGTGAAAGGCTTTTTCAGTGGGCAATCTGAAAAGAGTGTTGAAATTTATGCAATGCAATAAAAAAGAGTTGAAAGTGAAAGAGAGTTTGTGAAAATGTAATGTGGGCGTTTATTCAATCTCGGTTTGTCGTTTTCGGAGCAATGAGGATTCAACGAACGCCCACTGGTTTTGATTTGGCTTTCTACTTCCTCTGTCTGTTTCTAATGTGTGCTTAAACCCACCTTCTCGAACCTTCGTTTACCGCATCAACACGGAAAAAAACATGGTCCCTGTGTTTTTGTAAGGTTAAATTCTACGTTATTAATTCATTTATTTTAATATAATGCGGTTTTATTTTATATTCTAAACATTTAATTTAATTATATATTTTTTTAATAAAATGATGCTTCGATTAAAATAAAGTGTTAAATATCTTTTTTTCTTAGCTTTTAGAAAATTTTGAAATTAGTCTATTTTAAATCAATTTAGTTCTTGATGTTTTCAAATACGTGAATTTAGTTCTTCTAATCAAATAACATCTCAATCATATTTTATAATAGCATTTGACTTAATATTAAAACAAAAATATATCAAACAATATAAATAATATAAATATAATCTTGAAATGCGTACAAAACATCAATTAAACCTAACAAAATTTAATAAAACAAATGACTAAATCCACGTATTCAAAATGTGAAAGACTAAATTAATTTTAAATTTTAAAATTAACTGATTTCAAAATTTAACAAAAATATATTTAACTCTAAAATAAATTAACATGTCACGTTAAACTTTATCGGTAAGAGAACTTGTTTTTTGTAACTTGGAAATTTGACTTGATTCATGTTTTTTTTTTCTTTTTCTTTTTCTCTGAAACAAAATGAAACAATTTCTGAATACGTTCAGTTTTAGACGTCAACAGAGAAGTGGAGAAACTTGAGTCCAACTACGTCTTTCTCCCATGCCGAATGTCTGATGAGAAGAAAGAGAAATGGTGTTGCTCTCTCTATGTATAAATAAATTAGCTAAATTGTGGTTTGAGATTTTTAAATTGTTGATAATATTAAATTAAAATATTAAAGAATTAAGAAGATGAAATATAGTTTGCGGAGGAACAAAATTTTGATAAAAGAAATAAGAAATTAAGATTTCATGTTTATATTGTGTATTTTAATTCATTTGAAAATAGGAGTGCATTTGTTTAATTAAATTTATTGTTATTTATAAATAAAATGTAAATATATTGTATGCATCGCCCAACTCAAGAATAAAGTAGATAAAACATTCGTTTCAGACTTCAAAAGAAAAACCCTCAGCATTTTTTTATTTTTTTAGTATTAATATTTTTTTATTAAATTAATTATAAGATAAAATTTAAGTAAAAAAAAGCTTCAAAACAACTTTTTAGTTATAATATATCTTTATTAAATTAATATTAAAATTATGTTTGAGAAAAATAAATTTTAAAAAATATTTTTTTAGTACTAATATACCTATTAAATTAATTATAAGTTTATGTTTAAAAATAAAATTTAATTAAATTATTATTAGTATCCTTCAATTAATCTCTACATGTACTGAAATGATATTTAATGAGTTAAAACATTTTTTTAGTAAATAATTAACTTTTTTTACGAAAAAAAGTAATAATGGTTAATTACTTTTATTTTACTTACCTATCATTGTTCTTCTTCTATTTTATAAAACAAATGTTTTTAGAATTTTGTCAATTTACATTCTTTGAATTTCATGTTGACTGTATACCAATATTTTCACCCTTATCTCAAGTTGATATGTTTTTTCACTACTAACAAAATTTGTATTTCCTACCAATTTTGTTTTGAATTTCTTTTCGTAGGAAATACTTACAAATTTTGTTGTGAATTTTTTTTTTCAAGAAATTGCTACCAATTTTCTTGCAAAACATTTTGTATAAAACACTGTTTGCAACAAATATTGTAGAATATACTTGCAAATTTTAAATTTTGTAGGAAATGATTACCTACAAAGAAATTACCTGCCATTTAAAATTCCTAGAAAAATAGTAGAAAAAAGTCTTTTCTTGCAAAATTTGTTAACAAATTTATAAGAAAAATTTCATGTAATATAAGAATTTACAGTAGTGTTTCTTTCTATTCGTTATTTGTATGAATGTTGCCTTTATTCTACTTGTTGGATTTATATTGGAATTAAAAATACATTTATTTTTTTCAGTTTTTTTTTATACTTTTTGATTTAGGGATTTTGAGAGTTTTTTTTGCATATATCTTGATGAGGAACTGAATTTTTTCTACATAGCTATTAATTATATTAGTTTAGTCTTTTTGCGGACAATAAAAAAACAAAAAAATGTGACAAGAAAATAAGATTCAGATTTAAACTCTACATTCAAAACTAAGGAGCTAAGCTGAGTTTCTTTAGAAAAAGTAATTCAAGTTTTGGAAAAAAAAAACTTACCTTTTCTGTA
>Ga0209589_1006671_pt1 | contig 18971 bp, 7 predicted proteins | sample CowpeawhiteBW_FD_187525 | JGI IMG/M metagenome (GOLD analysis project Ga0209589, IMG submission 187525) | Root nodule microbial communities of legume samples collected from California USA - Cow pea white BW (SPAdes) (version 2) | ecosystem: Host-associated > Plants > Roots > Nodule | place: USA...
ATATATATATATATATATATATATATATATATATATGTATGTATGTATATGTATACATACATATATATATATATATATATATATATATGTATGTATGTATATGTATGCATGTATGTATGTACGGGCTAAAATCAATTAAACCAGATTTTTTTTTCTCACATAAGCTTTTCAAGTTTTATCTTTTTATTTGTCATTCGATCTTAGGATCTTGCAATCCTTCCTATTATCTGGTGTTGTTATCTCTGAAAATTTGAGTAGGATCCTGATTTTAATAACCTTAGAAGGAATTGTTACTCTACTAGCCAATCAGAACAGAGTTCATTGTTGTCGTTTTGTTTTTGAATATCTGCAAGATAGTATGACCACTTCACAATTCTCTGTCAATAGCATAATTTGACACATTTTTGTATCTCAGGATGTTGACTGCATGCCTTTGTATCCACTTGAAAATATGCCTACATCTCTGATACAACACAATACCTCTTCCGCCCAAATTAACGAGAACTTTGTTGAGCTCAAGCCTAATGGAAAAATGAAACAGAGAAAGGTTGCTGGGCACACAATATTGTCCCCCGGCGAGAACTCAGATACCAGTAAAAGTCTTCATATATCACCCACTCTGCATGGACCTGGCGCTTTATCAAAACAGGTACAAATTTGTTTTGAGATGGATTTTAATTCTGTATTGTGATGATAATTTGATTTTCTTAATGCTGTAAATTGCACATTAGTTCAGTTATCAGTGGCCGAGCTAGACCGTTAGAAATTTAGAAATATCATTCTATAAAGGAGGGCTAGTTCAGAAAAATAAAATAAATAATAGAATAGTTTCCTTAAAAGATCGTGTATGGTACAAGATTTAAAGGAATATACAAATTGAAGAAGGCTACTGACTTGCTGTCGAAGAACAAGGCCCTGCCTCGGAGCTTGATATTTATCACAAAACATTTTCCAACGGATCATTTGGGACTTAATTTTTGCCTTATAATATTCTTGTTCAATCGTTCTGATTTCTTAACTCCGCTGGACATGAAGCTCTTTCAACTTTTTTGTGCACCAGTCAGTGAAACAAATAAACGATTGTGGTAAAAAAATAGGAATATTGCTTTATCATAATTTAGGCGTATATTCTCCAAACGCATGTATGAGCATTCTGAACTTAAGGAAGAATGGGTGCACCTGAAGCTTTTTGGAGGAATCTAAGAAACATTATTGAGTGCAATAATGATTCTGGAGAGAAGGATCCTGTTTTGTTACTTCAAATGGCAACTCATGGTTGGAATGTATCTATCTTGAATTAACACTCTCAAAGTCTCTACCTCCTTGCTTAAAGTTCGCAAACCCAAAACAGATTCCGAGTTCTCAGAGAGACCGGTGAGGAAAACAAAAAGGGGGAACTCAAATTATACTTTTCTAATGTTTTTATTGAATTACGGAGACGTAATAGAAAATCCTTTATCCAGGAGTTTCTATTTATTAATAGAGTTAATGCTCCATTCCCAACTGCTAACAATTGAATACACCCTCCTATTATCTAATATGCTAATTTACTCTCAGGCCTCATCACTTGATGAGTTCTCATAGGATTCTACATTATTTAAGGCCTGGTTTTCACAGCCCTCCACTACCCCCCCACCTAAAAAACGCTTTTGTATCAATGTACCAGGACAACTCCAAAGTTAGAAATATAATTATTTTTCATTTTATTTCATAATGATCCCTGTGTAGTTTTCTAGCCTTATATTTTTCCCTTCAATTCATAGGTTTTTTCTTCAAGCTCCAAACCACAACCAAAATTTGTGTGCAGCGAGATTGGTAATCCGCAACTACCATCAAGTTCTCAACCTTCCCTTCTTGAACATGTACATTCAAAAGAAGCTGACACATTGGCTATTTCAGATTTGAATCGTGCTCTAGACAAAAAGGTGTTTCCCAATTCATATGTCTAGAAAATATCTTTCTTTCAAGTATTCCTTTCTAAAATGAGTTTTGATCTGTTGATTTTGAACTTTTAGGAACTTATATTATCTGAACTGAAGCACATGAATGATGGGATATCAGAGAGCCAGAAATATGGAGACAACTTGGTAAAGGATTCAGAACTTTTTAAGAGGAATTACGCATCAGTACTAAAGCAATTAACTGAAGCAAATGAACAGGCACGAATCTTCAATTGTTTTTCATCCTTACAACTTCTCATTCCAGTAATTTACAATTGTGTGAATGTATTGCACTTTTGCAGGTTTCCTCTGCCTTGTTTTGCTTGAGGCAACGCAACACATATCAAGCAAGCTCCTCTGTTTTTTCATTAAAGCCCATGGCAAATTTTGATGATCCTAGTGGTCAGGCGAGCTCTTCCAATTGTTCAGCTTGCCACATCCAAGAATCAATATCTCAAAGTCATATTGCTGAAATTGTTGAAAGTTCTAGAAGAAAAGCGCGGACAATGGTTGTTCAAGCTTCTCAGGTATAGAAAGGCAGCTAATTGCATCTACTTAAATTAGTAAATGCAACATTCGGAATAAATTATGTTACAAACTAAAAGAACACAGCACTTAACAAAGTTATATATAGAGTGATATTTACTGTTCGTGCCAAATAGTTGATCTTCCAGTTTTCTCATTTTTATATTAACATGAATTGCATACACTGCATAGTACAGTCACTGCTGTGTCACCATCTATAAAAGGTCATTACATCTCCCTTTAGTCAATATGTAGTGAAGTTTCTGAAAAAATATTCATGAAAATGTTCCTGCTGACAGAGATCTATTTAGGCCTCGGTTTTATGATAAGATTCTTTGTTGATGTTTTCCTTGATGCACCTTACAAGTAAATAAACTAATAACATGACATTTTCACAGGATATCATTTTCAGTTTTCTTGCTGACTATATTCTAGTGATGTACTTATAAATTCTCATAAAAACCATTGCAGGCAATGTCAAATTTAAGAACGACAGAAAGAATTGAGGATGCTATAAATTTTATCAATAACCAGCTTTCAGTGGACGAACCTACTGCTGCTTCAGCCACAACTTTTCCGCCTGCAGATCCTTTTTCTCTGGCTTCTCAGGATCAATTGGCTGCCAGCGTATTAAATCCCTTGACAAGTTGTCATGTACAAGATGCTGAACTCAACAGTTCACCTGACCAAAATGAAATGAAAATTCCCTCAGAACTCATATCTCATTGCCTAGCTACGTTGTTCATGATTCAGGTAAATCACATTCCACTGAATTTGGATTTTACTTTCATGATTTTCATTGTCAATCTCCCCTCAGTATTTTCAGTTGCTTAGTCATTTGAACTTGTGGTAGTTCAACAAAACCTGACCTTATGCCAAACACTAACTATTTTATGGACAATTTCTATGGTGCTTTTTTTTCATATAAAAAAAATATATAATTAAACAGTATCATGGTATTTTACATTTCGCTGTTTATTTATTTTGTTATGGGAAATTACCAGTTTATGTTCAAGGCAATCTTCTCCATAAGACAGGGCCATTTGCATGACTTGAAACTGCCTTATTTTTTTTTTTTTAAAGTTATCACTAAATTTTGAACCACAGTAAATAAAAGCTTTTAAGAGGGGCTACAGAATATGGCTGTTATTGTAAATAATTGTTTCTATCAAAGTATCAACACTATCAACTTAATTTGTTGCCTTCAATTATTTAGGATGACTAATATTTACTCACTTTTTGTTGTAAAATTATTTTCCTGTACCATCTTGGTTAAAGAATATAAACCTAGGCTGAATACGTAGTGGCAAAATAAACACCAAGGTGCAAATAGCAGCATTCTGACAATGCCATATTTTACTTCTCAGATCTCTCTACAAATATGTTGTCATGACTAATTATTATAAAAGCTTAAGTTGTTTGGTGAAGATGCGGTAATGGTTTATCTAACCTCCTCTTGCACAAGAGGCCTTTGGGCTCAGTTGTAAAACACACCCAAGTTTTTTGTTGAAAAACCATTATTTAGAATTGGAGCAGTATCAAAGTCTAGACCACTTGGTCATAGAGCTTTCATACAATGTCATGGGCCAATACCAATTAACCTAAAAGCTTAAGCTATTAGGTTAAAAAACATGAATGGGTTTATTGATCGTATAAGTGTCATATTTAAATCAGGAAAGGTTATACCTATATTTGTGGTGCACTTTTAAATGCTAAATTGAATTTAATTCCACTTGTTATCTAAGTCTCAGGAAGAAAAGAAATAGGTAGAAGTTATCATTTATTTTACAACATTGGAGTTTCTTTAATATCTAGTATTGAAACTTTTAAACTTCAACTTCTCTTCAATTTAATATTCTATTTGTTGAGCATTTAATATCTAGTATGATGAATTCAGTGTCTTTAGACCATATCGGAGCTATTCAATTTATAGGTGAGAAAACATAATTACATAATACTCAATTACTTATTTTAGGCTAATAATATAAATATAGAATCAGTTTAATTGATCATATTATCAACAGTTACTATGTCTATAGGATTCTAACTTATTTACGAGATTAACAGTTCCTCTTGGATAAGCAAATAAGTTGAAGCATATAGGTCATATCCACCATGTTTCTTTTTGTTGGTTACGAGAGTGACAAGATAAGAATGCACAACTAAAATAAAAGATGAAAATAAGAGCAAACAGACAATAGGCAATAATGTAATTTTACTAAAGGAAAAAAAATACATACTCTTCTCTTTAACTCACCCTCTCTTGGGAATAGAAAAAATAACTACATGAAGAACTCTATAGAGAAATTAATTTTCTCTCTTAATTTTTCTCAAACACTAAAGCAATAGTAAAGAAAAGGAAGAGATTTTCATTCATCCAACTAAGTAAACATTGTGTTCCTTTTATAACATGGAAATAAGCACCAAAGTAAATTTTCTCGACATGTGACTTCTCTTTTCACATACTCCCATTTGTGGATAAATAGTTCGATAATAGGTGGCACAATAGGTCTGGTAAATTCCATTAGAATAGGCTGATACCATGTTTAGAGGAGAGAAACTCATAAGGGATATAATGAATTGTGTTTAGACCACAATGGAGCCATTCGATTTATAGGGAAGAAAACATAGATACTAATTATTCATGTACCCTATTGTAGGCTAGTAATATACATATAGAACCAATCTAATTGATCTTAGTATCAACCGCGTTGCTATATCTTTAAGATTCTAACACTGTAAACTTTTTCCCTACTAAGTCTGTTCACAAATTGTTTTCTATTCAATAAAAGGACTGTAATACAGTTGGTCAGTGTCTCTTATTCATAAAGCAATTAAATAGGGACACCATTCTCTAAGGTTGCTTTATCTAAATGCTCATGATAAAAAAAAGATAAAGTGTAGAGTAATAGAATTGGTACATTTTAATGAAATATTCAAAATAAATGATTAGATCAGTTGTCCAATTGAAGACCTTTTACCTGTACAATTAACCTATTTTTTGGAAAAACAAAATGCAGAAGTGTACAGAACGACAATTTCCCCCAGCAGATGTCGCTCAGGTACTAGATTCTGCTGTCACCAGTTTGCAGCCATTATGTTCAAAGAATATTCCAATATATGGTGAGATACAGAAATGCATGGGTATTATAAGAAATCAGATATTGGCACTCATACCTACATAACTGGGACGCTTTCCTTTGTTGTTTGTAAATGTGCAATACTTGGGTATATGGGTGGTTTAACTCTTGCTGACGTGATCTCTGTGGAGGCTCGTGTGACATACATACCTACACTGGGACCCTGATATTTCGTTTTAACATTTGAAGGAGGGAAACTATTTATGTACTGTTAATACTATTGTAACAGGCAGAAAAGGGAAGATTATGCATCTTATTCTCTTTTCAGATGTACATATTTTTGAAAATCAAATTATAGTGAGGGACTAGCATGTAGCATGTCTTGTTAAGACCAGTATTGTGTTTGTCAATCATGTAAACGCCAAGAGATGTGTGCATGCTAGTGCCAAATGTGAACAACTTAGTGTATATTCCTACACTGTAATTGTAATCTTAATGTTCTCTTCTTTTCTTTTCTTTTTCACTATCTTGATGCTTTTAATATCTGGAATCCATATTGATAACAGTTCATGCGTTACTGCAGTATATGATTTGGAACGGTATTGGTAACATTTTGTCCCTGCCCTATTATGCTGGGATTTAAATCTTGTGCGATTCTTTTTAACATACGCATTACCTGCTCTATTCTGTGACTTTCGAAATATTATTCCGGGTTTCCTTTGAAATGAAATTGAGTTCAAATCAAATTTAGTTCAAATATTATTACTAACTCTTAAACCGAGCAAAACTGTACTGTGCAGCATCCAACCTATCCTGTTAAGGCTATTTTTATTTACCCTAATGAATTGATTAAAGATCATTGTTTTACGGTGTGCATCATGTACTGCTATTAAAGATCATTGTTTTTCTTACATTCCGACTCTGGAAATATTTTTGTTCTGTCAAGAATAGGCACCGAATAAATAAATTTCATTTCTTAAATTAAGTCCCAACGAAGAAGAAATTGACGCATTGATTTTCTTACATTTTTCATTCATTACCACCAACTCTGTTACCCTTTCGTCCATTGAAAAAAGAAAAACCACATTCGCTTAGGGTTGGGAATGAGGAAAAAACATAATATATTTGCCCATCACCACTCCACAAAAAGGATAGTTAACAAATGCTATTTCTCGAACTAAAGCTAGTCAACAAAAAATAGTATTTGGAATATTGGTCCTCCCATAATTTTTCCCCCGAAATTTGTCACTGGACAATATATGAAACGATTACACAGATTGTGCACTCCCCTTTGCCTGTATCCATATGAGGAAGACAACATATTTGAACATAATATGAGTGGGGAAAGATGAATAAATTTGGGGCAATCAGGCTAAAATTTACAGGCCTCTTTCTCTAGCCTAAAATCTTAAAACAAGGCAATGAAGCAAGAGGCCAAACCAATTGTATTTCAATGAAATAAAGATGAAATCACCGTGTAAAAGCTCTGGAATCTCTTCTTAGTGCCTGTGGCTGGGCCGATGATGGTTGCCTGACTATATGCATAAGTGTCATGACCACCACACTGTCTGTCAAACTTGTTTGGTCACCAACAATCCAAACTAACCAAGGAAGAACTTGAATATGTCACTCAGTGATATGATGCCTTCTACCCTCTTGCTTCCCGCTTCCACAATCACTAGCCGCCTCACACCTGCATTCAATGAAGTCTAGTTAAACTATAACTCAAAACACAAAGTGCCTTTCATCTCATAAAGGCCAAACAAACGTACCTGGTTGTGACAAACGTTCCATCACTTTATGCAGAGAATCAGTCCGCAAACACATCTGACATCTTTGACTTCTCGGTTCGAAAGAACTGTAAAAATCCTGCCCCAATTGCAATGCCTGCAAAAATACACCAACTTAGGTACTATCTTCATCAACAGTTAAAGATGCAGGCTTTCTCCCTTATTCTTAAACTGATTTAACAATTAACATCCACCAAAATTATACAAGGAAATACTGGAACAAAAGGTAAACAACTTCAATTTTTCATCCCTAAAATGTGACAGTGTAAAGGAATCCAAACAATGGGAAGAAACCAAGTGACTTTCAGGAGATAGAAATACAAATAAATAGCAAAATCCTTATAACTGGCATTAGCAACGAATTAAGAGGTTTGATGACAAATTGGATAGAAGAGTCCGTTTTTCCCATTTAAAAGAAATACAGCGGCAATCCTAATTCAAATCAGCCACTAAGAGCAATAGTGATTATCCTATTAAAATCAGCATTTTTCTTGACAGCTTAAACAATCAGCTTTTAGCTTCTGCTAAAAGTATTCTCACTAGGTGTGGCCTAAGGTGAAGGTGGATTTACATCAGCACAATCAGGAACCGAACATTGAAAATTACAAATTGGAAATAAATGAAAGATTTCATTGAATTGAACGTCACACTCAACACAAGTCATATCATCCAACTTCTCCCAAAATTGAGCTAAGTTGATTTTAGCTCACGGGAGATTCCCAATTTATTTTAATTTCTTATTTTCTTCTTTATAAGTGTTTATAGATAAGTCTTAAAAAAGAAGTTCCTTCATCATTTTTCTCCTTTACTACTAATTCATCCTCATTAACTAAAACTCACTTCTTATCCATATATCACATTTTTGGGAAGGCCCCTCATTTTGATCACCAAAATGCTACAAGAAAACTAGTACAATTTGACCTGGATTATTATTGCCGGTATCTGTAATTCATCTGCCTAATTAATTCTTCATGACAGGTTCCAACAAATGGATACATTACCAAACATTCAAAGGATAAGTTCATTTGAAGTTCACACAAGACTTGGTAGAAAAATAAACATAGGAGAAAGTAACTCTTTATTGGTAAAGTGAATGCCTATTTTCACTATGTACACATTAATTCATTGGTGCATATTAACTTTCAACACCAAACAGAACGATATCGAACCTCTGCATCAACAGCACTACTATGCTACCATTCTGAATAAAAGCAATCTAGTTCCATGTAAGACTTTACTTTACCAATTAGCATCACATCAAGCTCTATATCTCTTTAACAGCCAATAATCAAGCAAAAGAAACAAATGATCAACTATCATTTTTGAGATGAGAAACGTTTAAAAAATTATGGATATTACACAACTTCAAAAGTAGGGAAAAACACAATTAAAGTATCTTAGTTCTAGATGCTCTTTGTAGTGCTGCCTAAATTTAGAGAGGAATAACTGATTTAACTAAATTCTCAACATCATCCTCATGCAATTAGTGTCATGCAGTCCGCAAAACTACCTAACCAGAAAAAATGAACTGTTCATATTTCTATTTTTTTTATTTTCATGAATTGTCAACAGAAGTTTTAAGGAAAAAAGCTTACCTGATGAACCGTCATTTCATCAAGATTAATATGTGTATATGTTCTGTCCTTTGCCAAAGCTGTTATATCACTGTAAAAACAAGGAGGGGAGGAAAAGTGAAAACTGGACAAGTGCCTCTAAACATTGAACTGTTGGTAGGACAATTTAATGATTGGACCATAGATTAATTCCGAGTATCTCAAACAAGGCATCAATAAGTGTACTGACAAGAATAAAAACAACTAACCTTCGACAATATATATCCAGTAATGAGTCACTGTCATCAACTATTGGTATTGAACTTACTTGAGCTACAAAACAAAGAACAAGATGTTATATTAGCATAAGCAAACACCTCTATCAAAGGTCATTTCTTTAAATCAGAAAATGGATCATCCTTACTTTTTTATTTATTCTAAACATTTATCTTGTATTTATTGTTTAATTACACTTGAAAACAACCCTTCTTCTAAAAACGGAGTACCCTCTACCATCAACTCAATGCCTCAAAAAAATAATAGGATACCAATTTCTTTTGTACAATATGTTCAAAGTTAGACAAAGAAATCACACCTTGAACTAATAAGTTTAGGGCTGAAGTAAGTGAAGCATTTGGTCTCAACATTGCTAGAGGCTGGCAATTTGTCTCCCCAATTTTGGGCACCCACGTACCCACAGGGATTGCACAGATTGGAAGTTGAAGTATGGGCAATGAACTAGAACAATTCCTAAAATACCTGCAAATGCCTGAGAAACCAATTTGGTAAGAATCAGCCAAATCTGAACAAACATACATATAAAGAAAGTTCGGGAAAAAAACTTACATTTAAGGATTCCTGAAAGTGAAGCAAGATGTAGCAGCTGGGGAAATGAGTCATCTTCAGAAGATGAATGAATAATTGGAACTGTTGAAATTCCATTTTGCAGGATCTTCAGAGCAATCTCTTTCAGATTATCATATGGCCCTGCCTGCATAAATGAAAACAATCAATGTATAATGGTCAGAATGAAAACAAGTATCATCATATAAAAGTAGAATTACACAATAAAGGCATTCACATATCAATGACAGGAAAAGCCAACATAAAATACTTACACGGATAAAACCCTGTGTAAATGCTGTCCATTTTCCTTCTTTCCAAGCTGATATGGTATGTGTTTCAAGCTCCTCTTCGGTCAGATTGGACCCATGATTTCCAAGCTGAGAAAAGGACCAAGTTTTAACAAGCATTACGAAATACTGAAGACAGATGGAGTGCAATTCCCTAAATTTCTATTTTTAGAAAAAAAATAAGATAAGAAATATTTTCTGTTATGAAATTTCTCCCTTCGTTATTTAAAATGTGAATGATTAACAGAAGAGTTAAATTACTTACATCATGTGTTACTACTCAGTCAAAATTATTTTTACACTCATAATTTTTATAATTTAAATTTATAACTTAATTCAACATAGTCTTAAAAGAAATTGGTTTTAAAATTCAGTACATGTCTAAATTATATATTTATAGAGATAATTAATTAACTAAACAATTATAATTTGTTAATTAGATATGTTTATAATTTGAGATAGTATATAAGAATTCAAAAAATACATTAAGTTTATTTCAAAAAATTATATACAATTCTGTCAAACCGGTAAGTTGTCATTTAAATATGATTTAGATTATGTCATTTTGGTCCGTCTCAGAGAATCAAACAAAACATAGGATGATACTATTCTTATCCTTTTACATCTGGTTTTGTTTTCCAGTGAATATTAAACAAAAGATTACAGTTACCTAGTTCATAACCTATCCAACTCTAATCAAGCTCCCTTGTCCTATTCCTATCCTTTTTCATCCCCTTAATGTCCACCAAATGGACCGTATTAAAAGGTTTCTTACAGGAATTTGAGCAATACAAAGGTTAGAAATTCTTAGAAGACAGACCAAATTCAAATTTTGAAGTTGCTTCTTTAAAACTAGAAGATGAATGTTATAGTAACTCCGTAATGTATTGTTTACGCAAATAACATACATTATCTATTGATCACTTATTCATCGTCAATTGCTCAAATATATTCAGATTCTTCTGTTTATTTTTTTTGTTTTTGTAATTAGGTCTGGCCATTTATTTGATAGAGCTTGCCATGGGGCAAGGCTGGAGATACAGTTCTTCCAAGAAGATGGTTGAACTTAGTTCTTGCAAGAAGATGGTTGAACTTAACACACAAGTATACAATCGGACTAAATTAAAGGAATATGAAGCAATAGGTCTACCTTTCATGAAAAGAATAAACTATAATTCTATAACCAAGCAATAAATATTTCTCTTTGGTTTTCTAATTCATTTTTTATGTTCTTCATACCAGTTTCTGTAATTTGTCGTACAGCTTGTATATATTGATATTAGCCTTTCCAAGTTATTTTAAGTGTAATACAAACCATGACGACAAGAGCTTTGCTACCAAAAATATGCCAATAGAATGGGCTAATATAGTCTTGTACTTGACATACCTCTCTTAAAATTAAAATAAAATCCAAGGCACTAAGAACTCCAACAAACTGCCCCTTGCAGATGTCCCAAAGAGGAGCCATGGGAATTCCCTGTAAAATTACTCGATTCATATAAGTTGTATGAACAAACTACTAATCAGCAACAGAAAAAACATACAGTAATACTACAGATGAATATGCTAGAGCATAAAATGAAAGATGCAAAAGACTCAGACATTGTCAAAGCAAGAGATTTTGAAACAACCTCTCAAATTCAGCAAAAGGATTCAAAAGCATACAAGTTATTTCCAGCCTATTTACCAGGGAAAGAAAGGAAGTAACATGCAGTATCCAGTATTCAAACAGATTTTTAGCATAATCACTCAATATATTTGAAAACTCAATATAAAAATTTTAGTCCAGGCAAAAAGATACCTGCTCATGCAGTATGTGGAATGCCTGTTTCACAGGCAGCTCGACATCCAAGGTAACAACCTGTGGCCAGATGTCCCTAAGTTAGTAAATTATGTAACTCTAGATGGAAAGTCACAAAAATAAGGGGTTGATGGTAAAAGTTCCAAACCTTGCCTGACTCAGGAAGTAATTCATACGCTGTGCACGAAGATAGGAATGAAGAAATACGCTGACGAGAGGTCTGTACATCAGCATCTGATATTCTTGGTAACAACACATTACTTAATGTACCATCTGTCAATCGGACCTGAACAATGAATTTTCATAAGCAAGGAAACGAAAATCTTAATATATAGCAATAATAAAGGTGATATGATGTTTTGGTAAAGACTTTCTTAGACTAAATTACCCTTCAACGGTTGGCTCCATAAACTACTACTTCTCTCCCACTTCCACATATTCTATTCAGTCTCTTTACTCTCTCTCTCTTTTCCATTCATCCCACTCCCCAAAGCACTGACTATCCTAAACTTTCTAAGATGTGGGCAAACATTTACACCAAAAAGATATCACTTTATGTCAAACCTAGATAAATGAGCATTGTAGAATTGAAAGACATTAAAATAATGGATCTAGGAGTTCCAAAAGGAGTTACAATACAATCTTTAGATAGATATCAGTATGAATACCATTGTCAAAGTACCAAGTACAACTCCACCGGCCAGTATGCAAAGATAAGATATGCTCATAACAACATTAACAACTGTCAAAGTATGAGTAATGTTTACCATGCGTCGAAAAGCCTCGTTATCCACATCCATGTTAGATCCAGAAACTATCTCTGGAGTTAAAACAGGTACAAAATTAGGATCAGTAGCCAATAAAACGGTATTAACTATCCCATATTCTCCAGATAAACAAGGTTGATGCTCATCATGCCGCCATTCCCCATCAACATAAAACTTGTACTGCATTCAAATAACTATGTAATAAGTATCTAGCCACCAAGAATAAATGTCAAACATTTTATTCCCATGACACCATTCATAAACAAACTTCAATCGGAAAAAAAAGGGCTGTATCTCAAAAAACATTCATTGAGAAAATCAAACATCACAAAACAAAATCTCAAAAAAGACTAAGATTGTGAATAGATCTTGCCCTAAACCTCTAGAAATAACTGCACCAAATAACATTTCTCTTATGCTGTCTATAAAGTATTGTCATTAACACATAGCTCAGTGCCAAATGAACATTTTGCCACCAAAACAAAAATTATAAACAATAGACCACAAAAATTATGAAGTGAACAAAACTTGTTAGTCAGACACTATAAAATGACCTGATGATAGCCAGGAGCCAAGCTATGAATGACTTGAAAAACAGTTGGGCAGCCTTCCACTGGCGACATTTGTAGAAGTTCAGACCACCTGGAAAGTGACACGAATCCCACGAGAACCAACACAACAAAATCAGAACAAAGTGGAGCCCTTTTCACCAAATGGATGATGATTGCAGAAGGATTAAGGTGTGTTAATCAGCAAAAGACTCACCGTGTGAAAGAACCGCTAAGATACACACTTCTTCCCCCATATGGCCACACAAACCGCATGGGAATTAGCACAGGCCCTGCCACACCACCAGCATCCCTAGCAGAATCCACGCTTGGACTGAACATTTTGCCTCCAAATTCAGAGTGCTAAACTGATAAGACCCTCCAAGAACAACACTTCATTGCATCATGCCACCTTGTTCAATTCGTATAGTGAATGCAGCTCCAATTCAATGCACTAAGAAGCCAACAAGAAATAAAAACGAGAGAGAGAAAAGGCAGAATTCATCCAAATCAAAATCCTGTCGGGGAAAATAAAAAGTTAAAATTTTGATGCTTTGTTTCACGAAAAAATGTAAAACAGCCAGTGCCCATAGCTCACTGCAACAGAACCAAATAGAAATTTGAAGAAGGTACGAAAATCGACACCACAAATTGCATGCAACAAACCCATTGACTAACAGACACAAAACCCTAACCCTAAATCGAAAGAAACGTACCAAATCGAGCCTTGAACGTCCACGAATTTAAGAATTTCTGGAGAAAAAAAATGCTTAGAAGAAAAAAAAAAGAAAAAAAAATATAGAAACCCTATTGAAACATAAGAGGAAACAGGCTGAGAAAATCGAAGATGAGTGAGCTAGGAAAGAATCCAACCGTGAAAAAAAAAATACCAAAAAAGACGAAACCTTGAAATAGATGCTGAAAATTTATCACTGAAGCCAAAAACAAAAAATTGATGTTAATTTAATCGGAACATAAAGAGAGGAACAGGGTCAATGAATTATGATTTATGATCTGCTGCTGACTAATCATTGTTAGAGAGGAAAAAGAATTTGTTTTAATTATAATAATAATAATAATTACTATTATTATAATATATATATAATAATTATAATAATAATAAAATGTAAACATGCATGAGTTTAAACATATCTAGAGAAGTAATTTTTAATTAAAAGATGACATGTTAATTAATGTTTTAAGAGATTAATCATCAGTCAATAAATCACTTAATTTTCAAAACATAATTAATGAGATGCAAAACTGCTATAACATCAGTACATCTAAACTAAATTCTTGGATACAGGTATATAATCAACTTATTAGTTTTATAATAAAAAATACTTAATATCCTTCATACTTAGTTTAAGGTTATACGATTATTTACATTAAAAAAATATATATTAAGCAAGTATGCACAGATTTGCATTAATGGGTGGAAGAATGGGAAAATTTGTGAGATAAACAAATTTACCCTGAGAATATTATATCACATACTGTAATTGAAAATTACATGTCCTTCTATTTATAATTAACTGTGATTTTAATCTATGTTTTCAGAATATATAGTAAATTTTTGTTATAATTTAAATATAGGTCTTTTTACTTGTGTGAATTAAATATATGTTAAAAAATTACAATCATTTTAGTATTTGTTACTAAACTATATTCTTGTTAATAATATAGTTTGAACTCTATTCATTTTTTCTTAAATAAAGAATAAATATTATAAATATTATTTCAATTTAAATACTGTTTTCCTTAATCCAGGTGTCATCTTCTCTTTGTAAATTTTACATTATAAAAGAGGGACATGCAATGCAATAATGCATCCAATCCCAGTTTTGTTAACTTTTTATTATGATTACTTTATAGATTGTACAATGCTTCTTTATTAGTTTATAATACATTTAGTTACACTAGTGATAAATTTGAAAAATGTTTGCATGGTATATTTTCTACACTTGTTTTGTTCACTACTTTGCATACTGTTATGTTTTTATCTCTTTATTTACTATTTACTTTTTTATTTCTTCATCATGCTCAATCTTAAACACATATACCTTAAAAATATATTAAAAAACTTGACACATCATATATTAAGAATTGGACGTCTTTTCATTTTTAACAATCGTCTACAACAATAATTGTCTTTGGCCTCAAAATAAAAAAAAAAAAAAATCAACTTTCTAATTGTATCAGACTTTGTTCATTTCTAAATTTGTGACGTGTTTGTAAAGTTTTGAATATCAATAAATTATAGTTTTTAATTGAGTATTTAATAAAAAATTGTTATTTTTGAGAACAAAATATCTTTATAAGTTTTTTTTTTTTTTACATTCTTTTATTAGATCAACAACTTATTAGTTTCAATTATTATTAATGGATATTTAAAGCACGGAATTTCTTTAAGAGATATAATATTAATATAAGACATGAATCCAATCATATAAAAAATTGACATCATTTTCAATCTAAAATATTGAGACAGAAGTTTAATGCTCAACTTTTTCTTTTTTACTCAATGTGAGATTTAGATTCACATTTAAATATCCAATAATTTTTTATACATTAGTTGTTTACGTATTAGTTAAATAAAGAATTTGTTTAATTGGTTACAATTTGATTTTTTTTGAATGTGCGGAAAAAAATGAAGGCATGAAAATGTGAAAGATGTGATTTTTTCACATCCTTGTATATGAGGAAAGAAATGCGTAAAAAGCCAATGAATTTTAGTTGAGTTTACAAAAGGATATTGATATTTTGACTACTAAATTTTGACAACTTTTTTTACATTATGATGTGTCATCTTCTAAGTGAAATATTGAAAATAAAAAATGAAGAAATGGAGAACCATTTAGAACATGCCACATAAGGTTGTAAGAGAAAGTTGTCAAAATTTAGTAGTAAAAAAATCATTTTCCTTTAAAAAATATACTTTTTTTGGTTCACACATTCATATGTTCATATTGATTGTTATAGTGAGTGAAGTGTAGAGTCATTGGTGATGAATGATGAAAAAAAAAGTAGATTCTCATTTTTCACATATTCGTATAATATATATATATATATGATTGTTATATAATAATAATTTTTACTATAAGGTATTATTTCCTCATTATATCTCTCGTTATTTTTTCCTTAAATTAAACATGAGTTTCATTTGTCTTTCTCCTTAAATAATTTTGAGTCACTCAAATCCATCATCTAATCCAAACAGAGCAAATGTGCAATAGTCTTTCAAATTGTTTGTAAGACACACATTTGATATTTTTTTAATATTTTTATTTATTGTTTATTTTTATATGTAGAATACTACTTTAATATATTTTATATAATTATTTTTTATTTTCTAATTCACTGTCAATCATACTGTAATTTTGTCACTATAATTGTATAAATAAATTTTATTCAGTATAATATAAAAATTTGATGTAATTGCCATTAATTTTTTTTATCACCATCTAAGATATATCGAAGTTCAAAATACAAGATTTATATTAAAATTTTATTAGTATTAGTTTAATATTTGTTCTTTGCGTGGTTTTGATCAATTGGTATATTACAACTTCTATTAGTATTAAAAAGATATTCATTAGAATTTAAAATTTAAAATAAACATACATTTAAAATATATTTTAATTTGATTTTTTTTTCCTTTTATCTTTTTTTAAGGATATTTTTAAATTTTATCAACTAGGTTCCATTAATGGTTGAAAATTTAATAAATATTTTGGTTCTTATGAAATTTTATTTGGTATTTTAATTTGAAATATACATAATCATAATTTCTTTCTCAATACTTGATATACTTGATATCTAATAAACAATCATTTCTTAATATTGAATGTTTGATAATATTATATCTCCTCTACCGTAATTTTTTATTATTTTATAAAAATTAATAGATTAATATTGAAACGGTAAGAAAACGGATACGGTTAGTGGTACGAAAATATATTTGTCACCCGATGGGAATAACGATATGGATGAGATAAAAGTTTGATACATGTTGGATTTTTTAAGTATATAAATGAGGATGCTTTTTTTTCTTTTATAAATATAGATATGAGATAGCAAATCCTACCTAGTTTTCTTGACTTGAGATTGTTTTGACCGAGATTCAAGGACTTCTATGTAGGGATGACAAATAAACATGTCCTCATGGATATTATCCGAACACATCCTCGTTTTGATGGGGAATTCCCGCATTGATTGGGTATGAGAAATCCCAAACTTTTTAATTTGGTATGGGAATGGATATGAGCATGTACCTCGTTCCTGTTCCCATACCCGTTAATACTCGTCTCTACCATATTCTCGTCCTCGTTTAAATTATTAAAATATTTATAGTCAATTAAGTATATATATATATATATATATATATATATATATATATTACACACTTATTATTTTTTATTTCTTCTAACTTTTTGGTTTGTCATAAAATTAATTCGCATCTCCAATATATTTTTCATCTTATCATAATCATTATGTAATTATGTTTGAATCATGTATGTTAATTAAATAATTTGTGTCTTACATTTGAATATTTTTATTATTTTTTTATATTTTTATTTATTGTATATTTTTCTCTCACATGAGAATGTTTAAGACTCTCAATTTAAGTGTTCAATAACATAAACCTTACATTTACTAAGTAACATCAAAAACTTATCTTCTTTACTTTATTATTATTAATTTTTGTTTCATTTGAAAAACTATATTGTTTCGCTAAAATAATTTTCTTTATTTCTCAACCATTAACTATGTTGATATTTGAAAAGTTTTCTTAAATCTCTAAAGTATTTCTCATTTAATCATACTCCTAATTATACATTTGTTTTTCTTGGTGCGATTTCATTTAATAGTCTCTTAAATTTTTTCTGAGATACATATTTTATAATTTTATAATATTTTTATTTGTTGTTAATATGTAAAATGCTATTTTTATATATTTTATATAATTATTATTTATTTTCTAACTTATTATCATACTGTAATTTTCTTACTATAATTGTATAAATAAATTTTCTTTACTATAATATAAAAATTTAATATAATTGCATTGAATTTCTTTTTATCACCATCTAACATATATTGATGTTCAAAAGATACAAGATATATGTTAAAATTTTATTATTGTTAGTTTAATCCTTATTCTTTGTGTGATTTTGAATTATAACTTTTATAGGTGTAAACAAGAGATTAATTAGAATTTAAAAAACTGAAGTAAACAAACTTTTAAAATATATTTTAATTTGAATATTTGTTTTCCTTTTGTATTTTTTTTAAAAAGTATTTTAAAATTTTATCAACCACGTTTCCTTAATGTTTACAAATTTAATAATTGTTTTAATTCTCTTGAAATCTTATTTGGTATTTTAATGTGAAATGTATACAATTATAACTTATTTCTAAATATTTGATATCGACAAAATAACTCTCATCTTAATATTGAATATTTAATAATATTATGTTCTTTACCGTAATTTTTCATTTTACAAAAATTAATTAATTAATATTGAAAAGTAAGAAAACAAATACGGATATGAATACAAGTATATAATCGTTGTTACTCATAAAGATGAGACAAAAATTTAATACCTATTGAATTTGGGTATAAAAACAAAAATAAGGGTTAAATATGTTTTTGGTCCCTCAAGTTTCAGCGAAATCTGGAATTAGTCCCTCATCAAAACTTTTAACCAATTTAGTCCTTCATATTTCAAAATGCATGAATTTAGTCCTTTAAACCAAATTTTGTTAAGTTTATCTGACGTTTCAAGCGCATTTCATGATAGTATTTAAATTATTTACAATGTTTGACACAT
>Ga0209589_1006684_pt1 | contig 18952 bp, 5 predicted proteins | sample CowpeawhiteBW_FD_187525 | JGI IMG/M metagenome (GOLD analysis project Ga0209589, IMG submission 187525) | Root nodule microbial communities of legume samples collected from California USA - Cow pea white BW (SPAdes) (version 2) | ecosystem: Host-associated > Plants > Roots > Nodule | place: USA...
CGGGCCCGTTAGATCATTGATCTTGTCCGGATAGTCTGCCCCCGTCTGAGTCGTCTGGCCATTCTGGGTCGTCGAGCCCGTTCTGGTCGTAAGGCTCGACTGGGTCGTTGGGTCCGTCCGAGTCGACGGGCCTGCCCGGGTCGACGGACAGGCCCGTCTAGATCATCGAGCCCATTCAGGTCGTCAGGCCCGTTTGGGTCGTCGGACCTCTCTGGATCGTTGAGCCTATTCCGGTCGTTGGACCTGTCTGGGTCGTCAGGTCCGTCTGGGTCGTCGAACTTGTCTAGATTGTTGAGCCCATTCGGGTCGTCGAACCCGTCTGAATTGTCGGGCCCGTTTGTGTCATCGGGCCTACCAAAGAGTCTAGAATGTGAGGTTGAGTGAGAAGAATTTCAAATTCCACCTATTTTGAGGGTATTTGAATTTCTACTAATTTAACCAATTTAAATTCCTCAAAAAATGCTTGCATTTGAAATGCTTTTTAATTTCTATATCGAAACAAAGCATTTCATTACAAAGCAATCTAAATTCTTCAAAAAAATGAATTACTTCATTAAAATACTCTATCCAAACACATTCTTAGACTCAAGAGCATCAAATTCACGTTGCATAACTTCTTTCCAACAATTATGTTTTATGGCTTCTTTAAAAGATTTAGGTTATTGGATAGAAGAAATATTATAACAAAAGAAAGAATATGTTGAAGAACAATTATGATAAGAGAGATAGTTTTTTATTAGAATATTTAGTGCTTGAAGAAATGATTAGTAATTTCGTTTGAAGAGAAGAAAGTAATGTGATATTCCTTCAAGTATCTAGGTCACTACTTGGGACGAGTAGAAACTTGAACAGACAAAGGTTATGGATCAAAATGTTGGTGTTGTTAGATATCTAAATCAATTAAATGTAATTGACTAGAAGAATCAACAACATGGGGTACTAGATGGTAATACAATTTCAAAAATGGAAGGAACAATACCATTATCAGAAATTGTAGGAAGCAAATGCATAAACTTACATGAAACAGGTTTATTCAAAATTGATATAAGTTTTATCCTTATAGAAAAGAAAACAGGTTTCATAAAAAATAACGTCTCATGATACAAAAATATTCTTTTGGTTCATATAAAAAGGAGTGACACGTTTCGCTCTATTTTTGTAACTAAGAAAATCACATTTTTCTAGCTCTAAAACTAAGTTTTGTCCTTTGAAACCACTAGTTATACAAAAAGCCAGGCAATCAAAGCTTTTATACAAGACAAATCTAGTATGACATTATAAATCATTTTGTATGGTGATTTATTATGTAAAAGAGGAGTTAGGGTTCTATTGATTAAATGAATAAAGTGTTTGACAACATATGACAAAAAACAAATAGTCAATTAAGGTTGAAAAAAATCAGTGCACAATAAATACTCAATATACGATGATGTTTGCATTCAACAATACTATTTTGTTTTGATGTTTCTACATAACTAGTTTTATGAACAATCCATTTTCCATTAAAGAAATTAGTCATAAGGAACACAAGATTGTTGTCACTTCTTAATACTTTTAAATGAGTATTGAACTAATTTTCAATCATAGTAACGAAATTTTATAAATGTGTACGTTAGTTTTCATTTTCATTTGATAAATCCACGTAGACAAAGCAAAAACATCTACAAGAATTAAAAAAAAATATTTATATCCTTCAACAAAAAACATGACTTAAAGAAACCTCATATATCAACATGCGGTAAGTCAAAAATTGTGTTCATATATTAAAGCTAAAGGGAAAAGGTAATCTTTTGTGTTTAGTAAAATGACATATATGACAAGGATCAACAAAACCTATTGAAATATCTAAGTAATATGAAGACAAAATTTCAACCTATCACGAGACAAAGCTTAGCACCATCAGTATCACAACCAATATCAATTCTCCTCATCCTATTGTTGATTTGTCACACCTTATGGATACCTGAAATCCTCATCTAATAAAGGTTGTGTAATCTCTCAACTGTACCAATTAGTCTCCTTGGTTGCATCTGAACAATGAAGCAACTATGATTTGTGGTAAATTTTGAAACAAAAATCAAATTGACTTAAAATGAAGGTGCACACAACATATTAGTCAAAGTGAGTAAAGGAGAGATTTGGACAATACCAAATTGATTAACACTAAATTGATTTCTATCAGGTAAAGAGATCAATATCGACAAAATACTATGAATGAAGAGAGAAAAAAAAAGGTATTATTGTAGGATATATGATTGGTAACCCTTGTGTCTAATACCCAATGACTATAAATCTTACTTGATTTGGTTGAATTAATTTGAGAAATACTAATGTGATTTGAATTTGGGATTTGAGAAGTTGATTATTGATTCAAAGCCACTAAATTGTTGTACTTTTCTAGAGAAATCTAAACATTAGAATTGGATGGACTAGCCTCGGAAAGAGCAACATCTTCTTTAGCATTAACGTATAGAGTTGGCCTCCTTGTTTGAATTTATATCTCGATGGAAAACCAAGTTTTTGATAACATGTCTCAACGATATAGTTGTTTCTACCATAATACTTACAAAAATGTGAATTATTTTCCTTTCCAGTTCATCTAGTGAAGCCACAACACCTTCCTTTACTTTGTCTTCCATTGAAATTTTGTTAGGCAACCACATTTTGCATCAACACCTTGTCGATCTCATTGGTAGGATTCTCATTCGTACACAAATATTTGGCATGGCTTCTAAAAGCTCTTATACCATATTAGTTTTATAAACCTCATCTTGTATAGGAAAGAAAACAGAAAGAGGAATACAAAATTGTGTATTATTTTTAGTCCCTTAATTTTTAGTGAAAATTGGAATTAGTCATTCGTTGAAACGTTGACTCAATTTAGTCTCCCAAATTTAGAAATGCGTGAATTTAGTTCTTTTAACCAAATTTTGTTAAGTTTATTTGACATTTCAAATGTGTTTCATGATAGCATTTGAGTTGTTTATATTATTTGAAACATTTCCAAAGAAACACATTTAAAACGTCAAATAAACTTAACAATTTTTTGTTAAAATGACTAATTTCATGCATTTTTAAAAGTTGAGAAACTAAATGGAACCAAAGTTTCGAAAAGAAACTAATTTTTTACTTAAAATAGAATAAAAAACATATTTAACTCATATGGTAATCATATGGTAATTGATAGCTAAACTTTCATATGTACATCTATTTAAAGAAATAGAAAAAAATAAATAATAAATGTAGGTACAACGAATAATATAATTACAATATAATCAAAACTAAAAAATTCATATAAAATGAGATTTATTATCTAATAACTTTAACTCTTTTCCTTTCCTTCATCAATTATTACTTCCCGTTTTCCTACTTAATAGTGTGTGGCTTTAGCTTACGAGAAGCAATGTAGTATACATGAGTTTGTAACAAAGTAAATACTTGTTTGCTAGTTTATACTTTTCGATCCTCAGATTGAGGTCTATTCTTTGAAAGCAGGATCTAAAAACTTTGTGAAGCAAACATGTTTCTACGATTGAATAAACGTTTTTGTAAACAACTTTAAAAAGAAAGTAAAAATAAAATAATTTAGTCAAGTTAAAAAATATTTATACTTGAATTAGTTTGCTGAAGTTCTCTCGTACTAATAAACTTGTATATAAATTCATTTTAGTTTAGAAAAAAATTATGTATTTATTCCTAGAAATACATATAGAAAAAAAAACATACGAAAATATTGCAGTAGCGAAAATCTCCCCAATTTTTCTAAGTCACACGAACAGTATATAATAGTTGTGGATTGTAATCATATTCATGGTCAAATTGACGTTTGCATGCATGACTCTATTCTTCGTTAATTTTGAGGGCATTTCAGGAAGATGAAATAGGAGTGTACTAGTAATAACTTAATAAGACTAGTAGTAAGGGCAGTGTAAATAGTAACTTCTTCAAAGTGAACCATTGCCTCAATGCGGGGAATAGGTAACAGGCTGAGATAAAATTGTAGCTTTTACTTCTTGTACTCTCACAATTGTTTCGTGCACTCCTCGAACTTTCTAAATAGCCATTTTACGCTCAACAAGGTGACTTCCAGATTATGTATTTCGAAAGTTTCCGGAACAATTTTTCAGAAATTTTTGAAACAACAGTTTTCGAAACAAAATGTTTAAAATAGAATTTCTGGAATAAAATTCCCAGAACATATTTCCAAAATAAAATTTCCAAAAATGTACGAAATGTGTTCTAGAATAAATTTTAAAAAATATTAATTTTGGAAAAAAGAAAAAGCTTTCCAAAACTGATAAAATGTCTTCTTGAACGAATTTTTCAAAATATCCGATGATAATGGTGTATCTTAACCATTAAATTTGGGAGCTAAAAGAATATACTTAAAATTTAAATATATTAATTTTCTATTGAATATAATTAATATGATTTTTTAAATTTAAATTATTTTTTTATTAAATTGATATTAACAATTTAGTTACAAAATTATTAATTAATAGTAAGTGAGTAAGTAAAAACATTACAAGGAAATTTTTAGTTAATAATTAATTTCAGTAACAAAAAATTGACCAATTTAAATACTAATTTAAAAAATAGAAAGTTATTGGTTATTAAGATAGTCACCATTATAAATAAAAAATTATAGTTAGTCACTAGTTAATTAGAGACTAATTTAGAAACTAATTTATTTAATAGAAAAAAAAAACTTTGTTAAATAATGTTTAGTGATCAATTTTCTTTCCTAGCTAAAACCTTTTCAGTTAAATTTTAAAAACTAATTTAGAGATCAATTATAATTTTTATTAATAATAATGACTATTTTAATAACCAATAATTTTTTATTTTATAAGTTGGTATCTAAATTGTCACTATAATAATTAATAACTCTTTATCACTAAAATTGATTATTAATGAATATTATTTTTTTAAAATTCAATAATTAATTAAATTTTATCTATAATTAAATATTTTTTTAAATCATACATTTATTATAAATTTAAATGAGAAATGTATAAAAAACAAAAATTGGGAGGGGGGCCATAGCCCCTTAAGAACCAACTAAGGTTCACCCTGTCCACAAAATGTGTTTTAAATAAAGTTTTCTGAAACATATGAAATATATTTCGAAACAAGTTCTTTTTTTTTTTCTGAATTTTATCTCCTCTTATTCTCTGTAACGTTCTCCCTCTTTTCTCCTTCTCCAACAGTGATGCCACAACAGCAGTGGCGGAAGTGATGTCGTATGGTGCAATGGTAAAAGACGTTTGAGTCTTTTTTTTAGTATTGTGGGATGCAATTAGTAATCATATAGGTGCAGGAAGTAATAACCTAAAATCGTATAAACCACGATACCTTGGCCCACGAAAACAAGTAAATCCATTTTTCTCAAACCCTAAATTTTGTTATTTTTTGTTCTAGATTACAGTCATAGAGGCAAACCCTTTTGAGCTGGAAACATTTTATAATATCGTCAAACAATTTTCTTAATATTTTTTAGGTGAACATCTTTCAAAACAAACTAAACATATATCATTTGAACAAAACATTTATCTGTTTCTGCTATGCTATCGTTTATTTAAGAACGTCAAAATAAAATGCTAAAAAGCTGTTTACACTGTACGAGTTTTTGAATTAAGTTTGAAATATATAAAAGCGAAATATATATTATTACGGCTACATAATTACTAAATCAAATAAAAAAATTAATAAACAAGAACACCAAGACGTAATACAGCTAGCTTTTTCCTAACTTATCCGAGGATTGAGTTAAAGTCTTTACGGTCGGCTTAAAAAATTTGGAAATGCCCATGATTTAGTTTATTCTGCGTCAGTTAGAACCAAAAAAGAAAGAGAGGGGAAATTAAAGAATATGTAGTACGTTAAAATTCTAAATTAAAGAAATTGTTTTATGATTAACCAAAGTTAAGTAGTAGTTAATATTTTATTATCCACGTCACAATAGTAAGTATTTTTATGCAGTCAAAATTTATAATAAATATTTTAAAATAATATCAAATTTATTAGAACAAAATTCATACCATATTAATCTATTTTAATATGTAAACTATTTTTCATTTATTACGATAAATTATTATTTCTTACAATTTACAGTGTTAAAAAAAATAATACATAAAATGTTAAAGTGCCTGTGTGAGCGTGAAATGAGAGGTAGTTTTGCATTATTCATGATTGCATGAATTAAATTTCCTTAATAAGTGTGTATCTGAAACATTGTTTTGAGGGCCACTCTTGCCTATCTGGATAATGCTGTCAAAGTTTGAGCATATCGGGAGTTGGCCGACAATGGAGGATTCACAGGTTCTGCACCAACGGTGTGGAAAGTGGTAGAAAAATGAGAAAACATTATGGTACATGATGTCCGTTTGTAGGATTGAGGAAGACGCCATGCATAATCCTTGGGTTTTGAATGTTTGACGTATGGTGAATGGTCCATAGAGCATGGCCACATCGCCACAATAAAAGCTGGCGCCGGCACAATGGATCCTTTGACAGATTCAACGAACGACGTCGCGCACTGTTCCTCAAACAACAACTTCTGATGTGATGTAAGAATTTGGGACGCAAGAGTTGTCTGGTTTTGGGTTATGTCCCCATCCTCATCGCCTTCATCACTACCATTGTATCACCAAATCCAATCCAATACGCATTCTTTCACGCTCATTTCAAACCGTGGTCGGCTCAAACACTCGTTTCTTCCTCCATCCACACGCTCTGCTTCCATTCCTGTTATCAGATAGGAGACACACTTACACTTTTTTTTTTCTTTCCTTATAAATTTTAATTTATTTTAAAATCAGTGATCATTCAACTATTTTGAAGACAGTTTAATTAAAGAAATAACAGAGACAAAAATCCAATTTCGTTATCATTTATTATTGGTTTACTATTTTATAAGATTTTTTAATCGCATTTCAGGCAGTCAAATCAACTTCAATCATACAATCCAGCTTATTAGACCGGTAGAAGTGATTAAACTAGAGCAACATTAACATTAAAGGTGCGTATTAGCATCCTACATATAAAAACTATAAAAATAATAGATTTATAAGTTATATCGTATGATAAGAAAAAAAAATGTAATAAATGGAACAAAATCAAGGTGTTTATAAATTATTTTTCATTTACTAGAGTTCAACCTCTTAAAATGGTGTTGATAACTAATTTCTTTTAATTATGGTTTTTAATAATAAAGATAGTTGTAAGATAATAATGCGGAATAATAGAATTATCAATATATCCAGTCAAAGAATATATGCTATAGAATAATATATATATATAATATTCTATACACGACTCGTTGCAATATTTAAAAATTAACAAACGGTGGATTGATATTTTTCATTTTTATAATTGTTTTACATTTCAATGAATGGACTTCGAAATATTTATTTCAATTATAAAATAAATTACGAACCTGAAATTTGTATGATATAAAAATATTAAACATTTGTATTAAATAAAATATAGGCCCTAAAATTTATGACATCTCATATTTTAAGAAAATTATAAAAAAATATACTCTAATACACTAAATTTGTTTTCCTAATAATTACCAGAATGCCTCTCTCTAGATTTATATAAAATTTATCTAGTTTAAAACTTGGGAATCTATATAAACAAATCAATCTCTGATTAAGTGTATTAAGAAAAACGGCAACCTAGTACAATAAGCTCAATAAAAAAAAAACAATGTAGTATAATTATAATAAGTTGGGTTGATTTACGGATCGAATAATATTTGCATTTTATTCTTCAAGATGCATGTCTCTTTTTATGCGGCGAAAGAAAATGACTTGAAAAAATTACTTGGACGCTAAATGTTAAACCTAAATTCATTAAGTTTGCTTAAGAATTGAATTTTAAATTTAATTTAACCCCATAAAATTAGTTTATATATATATATATATATATATATATATATATATATATATATATTTTATATTATATGAGATTAGATATTTCTATTAAATTTTCTTAGAATAAATTCTAACTCACAAAAATATCAGTAAAGAAAACAAAACTCAAAAAACTTTTGTACTATTTGTAGATCCTAATGCTCTTTCTTAATACTCTACTTTATTAATTAGAAGACAGGATCCCTATCCCAAATGGTAAGCATCAAATAACTAACTACAATAGTTCAACAAAGTATAATAGTGAAATTGACATCTTTAATCATATTCTGGGTTTTTTTCCCAAACTGGTGCAATTTAATTATGTATTTTCTGAAATGGTGCAATTTTTTTTTAAATTCCAGCGAAGGGTAAGTCGTGCCAAGGTGGTGCGATTTCAGTATGAAGAAGTCGTGCCAAAATGAGACAATATTAATTAAAATGAGTTGAAGTCGTGCCAACATGGAGAGACTTTTGTGTTATGAAGAAGTTGTGCCATATTCAGACGACTTTAATTAACATTTTAAGTAAAGTCGTGCCAATATGGGAAGACTTCAGTATTAAATTATTAATGAATAAGTCGTCCCATATTGGAGAGACTTCAGTGTTGTATTGATAATGAAGAAGTCGTACCATATTGGGACGACTTTAGTTTGAATAAAAATTAAATATTTTTTAGTCATATTAATTAGTTAAAGATAATGATGATGTTGTTGTCTTTGGTTTATATTTCGTTATATCAACCAAAGATAATGTTGATGATGATCCAGTTCAGAGCCCTCAATTAAGACCTAGCACTAGTGCAGAATTTCCATTTAACTAATTAATATGACTAAAAAATATTTAATTTTTATTCGAACTAAAGTCGTCCCAATATGGTACGACTTCTTCATTATCAATACAACACTGAAGTCTCTCCAATATGGGACGACTTATTCATTAACAATTTAATACTGAAGTCTTCCCATATTGGCACGACTTTGCTTAAAATGTTAATTAAAGTCGTCTGAATATGGCACGACTTCTTCATAACACAGAAGTCTCTCCATGTTGGCACGACTTCAACTCATTTTAATTAATATCGCCTCATTTTGGCACGACTTCTTCATACTAAAATCGCACCACCTTGGCACGACTTACCCTTCGCTGGAATTTAAAAAAAAAAGGGTTAAATATGTTTTTGGTCCCTTAACTTTCAGTGAATTTTGGAATTAGTCCATTTTGAAACTTTGAATCAATTTAGTCCTTCATCTTTTGAAATACGTGGATTTAGTCCTTTTAATCAAATTTTGTTAAGTTTATTTAACATTTCAAACACGTTTCACAATAGTATTTGACTTAACATTAAAGCAAAAATGTGTCAAACAGTATAAACAACTCAAATACAATCTTAAAATGCGTACGAAACATCAAATAAACCTAACAAAATTTGATTAAAAGGACTAAATCCACGGATTCCGAAAGATGAAGGACTAAATTGGTCTAAAGTTTCAAAATGGACTAATTTCAAAATTCACTGAAAGTTAAGGGACCAAAAACATATTTAACCCAAAAAAAAATGCACCATTACGAGAAATACATAATTAAATTGCACCAGTTTGGAAAAAAACCCATATTCTGTATAACAACCATAAAGTTTCCCATTCAAACTTTTTACATACTTGTTTTGGACAGGTTTGAAAACTAAGTGATAACTCTAAATAATATCTTCAGAAAGCATATAATTTGTAATTAATTGATTAATAGATTTTTGATATTTTAAATTTTATTACTGACTAATTTTACAAGTGGTTTAGAAGAGAGTTATATCAAATTTATAATCTTAAATTAGTAGATTAATTAAAAGTAAAAACTTGGAAAACAATGAAATTTAATGTTACTCGATAAACATTCACGGATACATGATGCCATTAGATATATTTTGTAGGGATTGAAGTGTTTCTGGAATTATGGTCTTGAGGCTTTCGTTCACTTCAAGAAAAACACGCCTTTTTGAGCTACATTCATTTCACAAGGTCGGCAATGAATTAAAAAATAAAACATAAAAAGCAATATAAATATATATATTTGTAAGATTTAATAGGTCTTTGCTTTCTAATCTTTCAAATTCTACTTCTGTTTTTAAGTATTGAAAAAAAATCATGTCATAAACGTATGACATGATATTTAAGTATAATTTGAGTAAATTATGGTGTGTCTCTTCTTTTCTAAAAATCTAACTTTAATTTTCCACTAAAAGTTTGGTTGGTAACATCTTATTAAATTCATTTTCAGTCTTGTAGTAATTTTTTTATTACTTTCAATCCATCAACTACGTTGGTAATTATTTTTAAATATCGTCATATATTATTGATGTAACAAAACATGTGACTTTCCGGATATTATCAAAGAAAGAAGAGTTGATAAGGACAAAGATAATTAATAACTATCAATATTGGTCAATATTTCTTTTAGTAAATTTGACATAGATATATATCTTAGGGAATGTTTTTAAGAAATGACTGAATCGAACTACGAGATTATAATAAAAAATAAACTGAGATAGAAGTTACAAAATATAAGGAAATAATAAACAACGTAGGAGAAAGGAAAACAAATCAAAATCTAAGGCATGGTTGGATGATAAAAGGTATCTCATGCATTATTATTGTTTAATCCATATTCATCAATATTTTAAGTATTGATAAGAAGGGAGAGAATTAAATTTTGAAAACTTTTTTTCTAATAAGTTGTATTTCCATTAGCCATTGAGTTTAAATAAAGCAAGTTTACTAAGTTTTTGGGATTTACATTATAGTGGAGTTAAGATACGATAAATTAAGAATGAAGGTGAATTGGTGAATAATGTAATAAGATGGAGAGGAAGAGATATGAAATAATATATAATGTTAATGAATAATATGAGTAGTATTTAATTGAAAGTTGTTCTAAGTTTCTATATACGCGCATGGATTACTACTACCGCGGACAGGTGGATGCAAAACATTTTCATAGATAAAGATTGTTTCGTAAGTTTGTATTCGATTTCACATGTGTGAATAGATGACCCGCCAAGTGATATCATTAATGTTCAGCTAATACTATCTTCACTTATTCTTTTTCTTATTCAACTCCACTTCCGCTAGAAAACTGGAGAGACAATATATATAAGAAAATAGTAATTTTATAGATATGTATGTCCTTCCATAATTTTCCATCAATATTTTTTTTTATAATTGTCAACAGATATAAAGTTATCAATAAATATACGTTCGTCGAAAATTTTTGACAAAATTATTATCGTCGATAATGGTCAAAAGTTTAATCTTATCTGTCAAGAAAGTTATATTAACAAATAATTACCGATGATACGTAATGTTTGCTTTTTCATTGAAAATTTTCTTTTACTCACAGAATTTTGTTATTACCTCTGAACTTTGCCTATTAGTTGTTCTTTCTTTCTTGGTGCGCACTTTCTATTTTACTTCCTTTGAAGAATATCTATTGTTCCTTCCACCATGCCATTTGACCATGCTAGAATCAAGTTTGATGTAGTGTGTTTAGTTTTCAATTTGAGAGGTCAAACCCAAATTTATTTTATATTGAAAATTATAATAATGTTTGACAAACTTTTATTGTGTTTTATTGAGCTCTAAACGTGGATTGATTTCAAAACAAAACCATAAAAACTTTTCGGTAAATTAAATTTTCAGTTTCATTCAACCAAATTTAATTTTTCTAACTGCAATCTAAACACACCCCTGAACATTTGACCATAATCTCGAAGAAGAGAGTCTTTTATTTTTGCGTTTTACTTTTACAACTTTAAATTTTGTAAGGAATAATTACATATTTACATTAATTTTTCTTTTAGTAAACAAAAATGATAACTATTAAATATTATATATATATATGTATATAATTAATTAATTAAATTATCATTAACAAAGTTTAAATAAAATTAATAAATTATTTTTCTAAACGTGTAGCTTTTTTTTATTCTATTAAAAATAAAATATTATTTTATCCGCAAAGAATACATATATTTATATGGACTACTATAATCCATTAGCACAGTATGTAGCTACCTTGTTATTATCATAAAAAAAAAAAAGATACTTCTTCATGTATGCAAACAGATTTCATATCATGTATTCAGTTACATTTCGTGAATAGAAAGAAATTAAGGAACATAAGAAGAAAAACAAAACTACGTACTAAAACTAAAATATGCTAATATTTATTATATCTATTGTAATGAACCAACTTGTTTTTTTATAAACTCTTCAAGTAATCATAAAAAAAAAGACCTCGACCAAGATATATATAATTTAATTGACAACCAATTAAAATTTTGTTCAAATTATATTTTTACCCACTTCATATAAATTTTTATAACTATATCATATAAGTCTTTTACGATATCTTCATTGAGGTGTGCATTAAAAACCTTAGCCACAAGGGTTTTAGATCTTCAATGAGTTGGTCATTAAAAAACTTAAACCACAAGGAATTTTGAAAAAGTGCTTCATGGGTGTGGGGAGAACATGCCCTTTGCGTGACAAAATCGTTTTACATCATAGATCATGCAAATATTATTTTCTTTATTATCAACAAAAAATAATTATATAACGGAAGAAGAAGTTGTTATTTTTAAATGATTGAAATCAACTTTTTGAATGAAAATGATAAGATTTAAAGAATGCAAGTAATTAACCTCAAAAAGATATTATTTTATCTTTTGTATTAAATAAATTATTTTGATTTTTTAAAATATTATTCCTAAACATAGATTACTTATGTTAACGATAGTCAGTTTAGAATTATTTGTTTTAATATCAATTTCATAAGAATTTAAAACAAAAAAAAACACAAATTATAATAAGAAAATGGTAACTAGATTTACATCTTTCAAATAATATAATAAAAAAAAACAAATTTTGACATTATTTTTTAGTTTAAATTTTAATTTTAAAATTGGTAGATAAATTAAATCAGGTTAACAAGTATAAATAACAGATCGTGCTGCCAAATTGTAATGGATTAATATGGGTCAATCTATTAAACTGAATCCGCTTTGTCATTCCTGTACTACGAGTAAGAGATAATGTAAAAAATGAAAAAAACTTGTCAATGTTTCTTTTAGTTTACTCTTTCATACATATATTTCGGCTGATTTCTATTTATATCATACTAAAAAGTTTATCCACATATTTTTAATGAAATTAAACTTACACAAAATTCATTTAATAGCGTGTATTCAAAGTTGCTGTTTACTGAGAGCAACAGGAATAAGTTTCCACATTGAAGACTTCCATCATTAGTTTTTAGATATTTTACCCAATTTTTGACAGCTACGGCTTGTCCAAGTTTCTTCTAATTTCATCTATATTCGCCATCTTCAATTAATTGCTGTTGGAAATGAATCATTTGTGAAAACCTTTACCATACAATAATTGGTGAAACCATTTACCACATAATGCCACTTGAAAGCGTGGTGCCGACAAAGGAATTTATTGTTACAGCACACAAGCATATAGTACTATACGAGTTTCATTTTTTTCTTATAAACTCTTAAGGTGGTGATTCAAGTCAACGAGAGTTAAACTTTTTTGTAATATTTACTAAACGAGTGAAGACGCCGAAAAAAGTTGGCAAACACTATAATGGACTTGGGGAATTGGTCAACACAAAAAGTAATAGAAAAAGCGTAGTTGGCAAACCATGTGAGACCACTTCTAGCAGAACAAAATAGGATGTCAATATCGTAATAACAGCACAAAAACATGGGTGTTAAGGTATGGTCAAGGTATCCGTATAGTTCTATAAATACCAAGGCTTCCCTACTGAGAATGGCAGCATATAGCAGCTAGAAACGTGTTGAGTTGAGTTGAGTAGAGTTGAGTTAAGTCCCATATCGATAGTTTAGTTTCCATGGCTAAATTGTTGAGAGCGTTTTTCTTCAAGTCTTTTTTCTTTTTCTGGTACCGTTTTCTCTTTAGACAATTCAAGAACCTGATTCGGTTCTACAGAACAATTAGCAATTCTTTTTCGGGTGCAACACAGTTCAAATATCCCAGATTTTCCTCTCTCCTTCACAGATCAGACCTCAACGATCAGACGTTGGTGTTTGATGTGGAAAATGCTCTGTTGAAATCCTCTTCTATGTTTCCATATTTCATGCTAGTGGCTTTTGAAGCGGGAGGGCTCCTGAGGGCCATAGTGTTGGTTCTTTTATACCCTTTTGTTTGCGTAGTAGGAAGCGAGATGGGGTTGAAGATAATGGTGATGACATGCTTCTTCGGGATGAAAGCATCAAGCTTCAGAGTGGGACGCTCCGTGCTGCCAAAATTCTTCTTGGAAGACGTTGGTGCTGAAATGTATGAGACACTCAAAAAAGGAGGGAAGCAAGTGGGTGTGACCAAACTCCCTCGAGTCATGGTGGAAAGCTTCTTGAGAGAATATCTGGAGATCGATTTCGTCGTAGGAAGAGAGCTCAAAATGTTCTGTGGATACTACCTGGGTTTCATGGACAACGTCGACAAAACTGCGCATGTCTTAGACCTACTTAAAGAAGGAAAAGGATGTTCTGATATGATCGGAATTACAAGTCTCAACAATCCTCGGGACCATCAATTTTTCTCTCACTGCAAGGTTTCTCCCTTTTCCCTACCTTTTAAGTTACGTATGTTGTTTCTTTTTTTGCAAAAATAAAATAAAATTATCTGTTTGACAATCACATTTATTTAATAACCATAACAACGGTTTCTTATAATAAATTTAAAATAAAATAACAACTTTTTTCAGGTGTACATACAAGTTTTGAATTCCTTCACCTTAAGGAATCATGTACATTCTTAACAAAGAAATATTGCATTAAAAGTATAAACTTATTTATAACTAATTTGATAAAAAAGTGCAGAAGAATTAAACTTCATGATCTATTCACTCAACGGGAGGTTAATAACACGTTCTTTAGTAGACTTTGAGAGCATATATACTTTTGTATGCAGTCTTGATAACTGTTTAGGTTTCTCATGCGCTGTTTGTGTTTGTTACTGAAACTCCTGGAGCGTGGGTAAGTTTTTGAATGAAAAAATATGCATGTATTATTCCATGCAGTGGTGGTTATGTATTTTGGGTGAGAGGTATAAAAATTTCAAACTGACATGTTATTTTGTCCTTGTGAACAATAAATAGGAAATGGTGGTGGTGTCAGAAGCAGACAAAAGAAGCTGGCAAAAGCTTGGAAGGGAGAGATACCCAAGACCCCTTATTTTTCATGATGGAAGATTAGCACTGAGACCCACTCCAATGGAGTCCATAGCAATCCTGATGTGGCTCCCCTACGGGATTATCCTCTCTGTAATTCGCATTTTCTTATCCCTCTCACTCCCATTTAACATCTCAACACCCCTGTTGGTCGCCACTGGCCTACGTCTCACAACATCAAGTACCCACCATAATAATAGTAATAACAAGAATAATAATCTCTATGTGTGTAACCACCGAACCTTGCTAGACCCTCTCTACATCTCTTTCTCCCTGCAAAAGAACTTGAGTGCAGTGACATACAGTCTAAGCAGGATGTCTGAGGTGCTGTCTCCAATCAAAACGGTGCGGTTAACGAGAAACCGCAACGAGGATGCTACAATGATGAAACATTTGCTGGGTCAAGGTGACCTAGTGGTGTGTCCGGAGGGGACCACCTGTAGAGAACCCTATTTATTGAGGTTCAGCCCTCTGTTCTCCGAAATGTGCGACGAGATTGTCCCCGTCGCAGTTGATACCCACGTTACTATGTTTCACGGAACCACTGCTGGAGGATTCAAATGCTTCGACCCATTCTTCTTTCTCATGAATCCCTCTCCTCTCTACACTGTTCAACTCCTGCAACATGTTTTCCCCACCACCACCACCACCCACGTTGACCAAGACGGTTCCAAATTTCAAGTGGCTAATCAGGTTCAATCGCAAATTGGAACCGCGTTGGGATTTCACTGCACCAGACTCACCCGCAAGGACAAGTACTTGATGTTGGCCGGTAATGAAGGCACTGTTTCCAACCCTGGGAGTGCCGCCAACAATAACTCCTAGTAACGGATTCTTCTTTGTAAAATCGCCAACAACCTTCAGCTGTCATGAAAATGACAAATATGTATAAAAAAGAAAACTTAAATTCCACCTATTCCTTTCTATTGATATTTGTTGCCACTCTTATTTTTCACTCTCTATAATAATTTCTTGTGTAGTACAGAATCAATATTTATTCATTCTTTTATATTTATACACACATACTCCTTCTTGCTGCATTATCATCATGAAATTAATGGATCGAGCTACCCCTAAACGCTTGTGTTGTGTTATGTGGGTTAGAGGGTGCATTTTACAGGTCTTAACAGATCCAGATCCCATTCATTTAATGTGTTTTTGTATTCTCACTTTCTCTACACACGACCTTTTCCTATCACGTATCGATAGCTATATTATAAAGTCAAAATCAGGGGACATATTTGCTTTGAAACGGTGGTTCTACCTATCTTTTGTACAAATTTTAAAATGCTTGCAGGTGAAACTTTTTATCTATACTCTCCCTAATTTATAAACCTTGAGAAGTTCTGGAGGTAATTGGAAATATTTTGAAATACTACTCTTGCAATGCATTTAACTCACCTTAATTGTCCATCATTTATTCAACACCTGAATCTGGTCCCATCATCAATACTGCTGCTAAAAAATTAATCCAATGAGTGAACCTGTCATTTTCTAATTATCATGTGTCTGTTTCCTTTCTATTTATTAATTTATTTTCCAGAATTCTCCGCAGCTTCTCATACTTAACAAACCTATTATTAACAGATTAAATAACCTTATTTGATATTTGAATTTTTTTGACATATAAGATTTGCTTTCAATCATAGGATAAGGTATTCAAGGAAGGACACTTTGCATTATGTGATAAGCCTTACCATAAATAATTAGTTAGTTGATACATGAATTGTGATTAGATGATTAATACGGAATGATAGATGTGAAGGAAGAAATATCTGGGTGAAAAAACAAATAAGAGGATAAGACTTCAAAATAACCACATATATTTTATATTTTAATATTTTTCACCACATGTACTATTAAGTCATTTTCTGTAAAGAGACAACCCTATCTAGTTCTCACGTCTTTAATTGTTTATAACGAAATCCCTATTTTGTTGTAATTCATTATTATTAATTTTAACGTATATTTGCTATTTTAAAATATTGATTAGTTTTTAATTGTAATACAATATATATATATATATATATATATAATTTAATAATTAATATTGAATCATTTTAGTAGATCATATACAACACGAGTTATATCAGTAATATATATTTGAGTAAAGTTTGAAATTTATATTTTAAAAATGAAAAAAGAAACGTGGACAAAAAAAAAATTGACTAAAAATATCACCGTATTTTTGAAAAAAAGAAGAAGTAATCATATATAAAATTTTACTCATATTTTATATGAACCGTATTTTAAAAGAATGGTATAAGTTTTGTTTAAAGCTGTGAAAACGGGTAAGTCGGCCTGACCCAACTCGATCCACCACACCACATCACGGATTGATTAGTTAGTGAGTCAATTCAACCCGGCTTACTTATTAGTGAGTCAACAAAATTTAAATCCAGTCTGGCCCACTGCGGGTTGGTGAGTTAAACATGTTGGCTCACAAGCTCATTTAATTAAAAACAAAAATTTATTTTTTCTGTCAAAACTAAATTATAATTTTGATTAAAATTTAAATAAACTTAATACAATCCAAATACAAACCAAAATCACAAAAACACAAATTATCTATGTGTTCGCTAAAAAAAACCTAACATGACCCAAATATAAAGTCTAACTTAACAACAAATACTTATGTGACCCTTTATTTGTCTCTTGGTGAGTGAACGCGGCTCACCACACGGATACAACCCAGAAGAGCCGGGTCTAAGTGGTTCAAGTCAAAAATCAACCCATATTAAAATTTGTAAAAAAATTTTAACCCAATTCGGTCGGAACCCGTGATGGGTCGAGTTGGGTCTGCGGTCCAACCCATTTTGACACATCTAGTTTTGTTATAACAATCTTAAGAGTTGTTTACACTGATAGGGTAATTTTTTTATAAATTTATACACATTAAAGTCTTATTATATATATTGAAAATTTATAATTGAAACAAACCACTTCAACCCATTTAACTGTGAGTAGTTTGAAATATCTGTGATATGCGTTTCTCCTCCACGAACTCTATATGATGTCACAGAAAAATATCTTTATTTCTTTCTAAATAATGAATGCTGCTCTCTTAAAATGCTCAACCGAACACACAAAAAATAGTATAAGATAGAGCGATGGCAAGCAATAATAAACACTATTGGAGCATAAACGCTTCAATTAGTCAGAGATATTTTCATATAATATTTAAGTAAAAGATAAAATATTAACTATGGGTTGTCGTCTTACTTTTGTAAAAGAAAATGTTGAAAGAAGTTAAGGATGTCAGTGTTTCTTTAACATATATAGATTATCGTAATTCAGTTGTTTATATTATCTCTTGTATTCGAGTTTCTATGTATGCGCAAATGCACATGTTGTTTGTGTTGCAACTAACTGTGCAAGAACTTTGATGCGGAAATAGTTGCCACAGAAGAAAGTTGTAGCGAAACTTCTGCATCCATGGCAGTAACAGAGTCTGTGCCAGTATAAAATAATAACCCTGGCCAACGGTTTTGAATGTGAATGCATGCACTTATAAGCTTTGTAAAAATTCATAAGGCTTCTTCCACCTACTCAACACGTGATTTAATCTTGAACAAAAATCCACAATGTAAATGCACTTCATCTATATCTTATACGCGGACTTACACTTTCACATGAATATCAATTTTGATAGCAATTTTATTTCAATCAATGCAAAAAAAAAAACAAAAACTTCACATTATTTAACATTATTTATGAACTTATATACAATAATATATATATATATATATATATATATATATATATATATATATATATATATATAT
>Ga0209589_1006686_pt1 | contig 18950 bp, 7 predicted proteins | sample CowpeawhiteBW_FD_187525 | JGI IMG/M metagenome (GOLD analysis project Ga0209589, IMG submission 187525) | Root nodule microbial communities of legume samples collected from California USA - Cow pea white BW (SPAdes) (version 2) | ecosystem: Host-associated > Plants > Roots > Nodule | place: USA...
TATATATATATATATATATAATTGTTAATAATTTATTGGTTGGTGGTCAGTATCCCATTATTTTAAAGATCCCGAGTTTTATACCTGTAAAACTAATTGTTTTATTTTCAAACACAATTTATTTCATTATTTAATCATCAACTCATTTTAACAAATTTTTCGAACTTGTGAAGAAAACATTTCCTAACTAATATAATTTCTTTAATCCCGTTTTTCAGACAATAATAGTACGAGGAACAATTGCAACATAGCTGGGAATAACTTGAGATTTTTTTTTTTTGGTTAACATTAGTCTTTTTTAGTTATTGTATTGTTAGTGAGGAACTTTTTCCATTGGTAAAATTTTTTAATTTCATATTGGATTAATGACATACACCTTTTTGTAATCAAGAAAATTTATGACGGAATAACAAGAAAGATGCATGCTTTAGGAAATCTTAGTTGATTAATTACGAATAAGTTACAAATTTTTCCTTTTGCAATTTCTCTCAATAATTAGAAAGGTTACTGAAAAATATTTCCCTCACGAATTCCATCATAAATCAATGAATTTCTTATAATGAATATGGAATCATCACGTTTAATGGAAGAAAATAGTTTTTTAAAATCTAGAATTGAAAACAACATGTTATTATCATTAGTTTACTTTTTATAAAGTAATATTTCGAGAAAATCATGTTTTCGGATAAAGACTTTTCGAGTAAGTTTTTAATAATTTTTTTTTTCACAAATAGTACAAATTTAAGTTTAACAGGTCAATAAATTTGAGTTTTATTTTTCATTGTATTTTTTCTTAACTCTATTTTGTTCTCTTCAGGTAGAGTATTGGGATTGAGTAGACTAACATTGTGGCTTGATGGTGATGAAAGAACTCTAACTTTGCCAAACTTGATCTATATTACATTACTTATTTCATGGCATAAGTTAGACTAAACCAAAGTTCCAATCAATTTGTAACATTCATACTATTGCATTGTTTAATAGAAAATATGTGTTTTAATTATGAGGTTATAACCTTTATTCTAATCTTTGACCCAACAACTGTTATTAAAATTGGTTATTTGTCTTGATAGTTGAATTAGATAACGATAACATAAATTATGAGAACATTTACTTAATGTTTTTAATTTAAAATATATTTAGAAAAAAAATTCAGTTCTTAAATATTATAGAGGTATGGGGAGAGAATATATATATTGTATATACATAATCTAAAATTGAAATTAAAAGATAGATATAAGAACGTAGGGATCTGTTTGGTTTATAAGTAGGGGTATTACTGGAAAGATACAACATTATTGAGACATCAGCCCAATCTTATAAGGCATTGACACCACTCTCAACCCAAAACCTTAAGGTATTGACTCACCCAAAACCTTAAGACTCACACTTGGATTTCTAACAGAATCGAAACATGAGAGGCTAAATGAGAATTGATTAGTTATTTATCAAGAAAAGTATATTATTAGAACAAGTGTGACATGTTTTCATGATAAATTGGATGCATCATTTCCCATTAGAAGGCTAGTTAAAAGTATATAAACATTGACAATTTTTTTCTCTCTTTTATTTCCCCCTCCTTGTCAAATAAAATATATGCACTTTAATTTCACAAAAAATTATCAATTTTTCAACTAGATTGCATGCAAGTAGTACATAATAATGGTTAATGATGAGGGTGTGAATTAGCTCTCTATTGTGCTTGTCAAATAAGATAGATACGATTTTAAACAATTAATTCCCAAATTTCATGTATTTGTTTGGAAGAAATTTTGGAAAAATGTACATAAATGAAGGTGAATAAAGAAATTTTAGAATGTTGGAAATAACCGCCAATGTTTTGTGAGACCAAGGTTTGAAAACCTATTCTTGTTTTGCTAATTATGGTTTGTTACTTCGGGGACCATGCATGCAGGAGCGTGTGACATGTCATTTGAGAAAGTGACCAAATTTAGCAAAACATTTTTAACCATTCTCTAAAGATCATGTTCTTCCATTCATATCGAAAAAACAATTTGGCCAAGTTTGGTAAAGAAATTGTGAATTGCGTTATCTTTGTTAATTAGGCCTTAATTGTGAATAATAAGTAAACCCCATAAACTAAAGATGGCATAATCTTATCCGTTTTAAGTATAACACGAAAACCAAAAGAAACTCATTCTTTTACGTAGAATACAAACATTATTCCACAATGGGTGGTGATGATCCACAAGATGTAGCTGATAGGGAACGCATTTTCAAGCATTTTGATTCCAATGGTGATAACCAAATCTCTTCACAAGAGCTTGGTGAAGCCCTTAAAGCACTGGGATCTGTTACCCCAGATGAAGTGCAACGTATGATGGATGAAATTGACACAGATGGTGATGGCTTCATTTCTCATCAAGAGTTCACAGATTTTGCAATAGCCAACCGTGGTCTAATCAGGGATGTAGCCAAGATTTTTTAAGTTTTTTCCCATTCAACAATATTTACATCACGCAATCATTTTTATATTCTATGTAACAATGGTAGGTTCATGATGTTGGCCTTTTTCGCATGTTCATTATTATAAAGGAAGCTCCTTCATAAGTTAGAGGTAGTTGAGATGCTCTATTCTCAATACGCAACACCACAAGTTATGTAATCAAATTCTTAATCCTTAAGGTTGCAACCAGACACTACACATCTCTTTTTTTTTTTTTTTTTGTTGTTGACATAACTCATGAACATGTATAAAATATAAATAAATGTACAGAGCTATATATATACGTATATATACATCAAACTATATATGTAAAACAGAAAATAAAATAAACCATATGGTAAAATTTAAATTTATTGATTGAAAAGTATCTTTACTTTATACATTACGTGTTCATCTTCGTCTATTCTTAATGTATTCCCTGTGTGTCCTTTTATTCTTTTACTTGTTGAGGGGCATTAATATGAATTAGGTGAGGGAGAAGTAGAATAGGGTATTCTCAAAATGGAAACTCCAACACGCCCTTCATTGAAGGGTGTTTTCCATCCAACAGAAAAAAACGTTTCATTCACTATCATAGTGATGTAACCAATTTTGCTAATAACCAAGTTAGAGAACCTATGTCACTTGAATATCTTCTAGCTTTACTAATAACTAAAATATGTTCGAGAACTTCAATAACACCTGCAACGAAATGATACAGAATCATATTTATGAGAAAGAAAGCTTTAAAATGAAATTGAAAATCATAAATTTCCCAACATGATTCACAAACATGAATGAAAATCTATTAGGTTACCCTTTGTGAAAAGGGAAAGGGAAGGTATCTACACACAATCTTCATCTAAGCTCCTATTTCTATTTACAATTTTAACTCGCTCACATCTAATCTTTAGCACTCTTAGTCACAATCATCACAAAAAGTAAAAGGTTATTGAAGAGTTGTCAACATATGTTTTATCGACCATAGAGATAGTCATCATCCTCAAACTCTGCAACTCCTAGCATTGCTAAAGCCAAGTGACTTTTCATCTCATTATTAGTTTGTTGTAACTGAGAATAACAATCAATCACGCATCCATTTCCAAGAAAACTGGATTTCTTTCTTCTAGACAAAAGAGGTTCTTCTTCACCCTTCAGTATTGCAATAATCTCACGTATGCCAGGTCTCCGAGATTCTTCATTGGTGACACAGGCAGCTGCTGCTTCAATCATTCTACCCATTTGATTTGAGAATCTCAGACTGCACTTCAGTTGAGGATCCAGCAACTCTTCAATGGCACCTTTCCCTTTCTGTAGAAAAGGTTTCGCCTGCAAATGAATTTTGGATTGGACGTGTGTTAACAACACCATATCAATTCCATATTACTGTTCTTAACTTAAATGCAGTGCCGTAATTACAACCACAAATGTGGTCATAAATGTGAAACTTTCGTGGAATCTTTCTGCTATAAAGGAAAACATAATTCACTGTGGATACTTCAATGTAAATAAATAAACTCCCTAATTCCATTCATCCACCAAGAAAATATTAATTAAAGTATATATCTGAACTATTAAGATGCATTACAAATCTAGCTGTATCGTTTTACAGTTTAAATCTACTGTCATGTAAGTTTGATTACAGAAGCAGATAAAATAAACAATGTTCAATTAAATTTTGTTTTGTATAGGAGTACAAATTAGGTACACAATGTTCTGTCACCTAGAAGAAATGAACTAAGTTGAAATTGGTGTTATTGATTTATTGCTTTGATGTACAAAACAAATGCAGTAGATTAAGCTAAAGAAGATTTTGTTACTAGCAATCATATGTACACACAAGAGGAATAAATTCCACCATCATGATATCATAAAAAAAAGGGCAACTTCGAGAGAATGAATGCAATAACTCACCCATAACACCAAGTTTTCTTCTCCTGAAGGTCTTCTTGCCTCAATGGGCTTCCGGCCAGTAATGAGTTCCAGTAAAACCACTCCAAAAGCATACACATCAGTCTTATCCGATACTTTCCCATGTTGGAAATACTCAGGAGCCAAATATCTGTAGGGAAAGCAGATGCATAGAAGTTTTATTTTCAGCTAATCTTAACATGAAAAGAAATTATACACACGAATAATATTTTTTTCAGAATCAATATAAAAGGCTGAAGTTTGTACCCAAATGTTCCTTTGACGGTTTTGCAAAGGAAAGGAACCGAAGGTGCAGAAGTCCATGTAGCTAATCCGAAATCACATAGCTACAGTTTAACAAAAACAATCAGAATGACTTGCATGAGCCCCATACGAGACAGATTTTACATTACATAACCACACGATTGATTCACAAGAAAATGTCCCACCTTGGGAGTCTTCCTTGAAGAAAGCAGAATGTTTGAGGGCTTAATATCTCTGTGCACAACACATCTTTCAGTCCCACTATGCAGATAAGCCACAGCTTCAGCAATCCCAATTGCAACTTTGTACCTCACAGACCACGGAAGAGGTGAACTACCCTTCTTCCTTCCTGCAAAATAGACATGCCAGAATCAGTGAAATTCACCAATTCAAAACCTCACAAAAGAAAAAGCAGGTAAATTCTGAGAAATTAATACCATGCAAGTGGCGCTCCAGACTGCCCCCTGAGACATACTTGTACACCAAAAACAGACCCTCCTCGGGATCAATACAAAACCCCACAAGGGGAACCACATTTGAACTGTGAAGAGAACTAGCAATCATCAATTCTCTGCAGAAGGCCTTGGCAGATTCCTTGTCTTCCTTGTCCAACCGTTTGATTGCCACAGCAGTCCTCAAAAGGCCAACTCTCCCCCTAAAAACACAGCTTAATGCCCCTCTCCCCAACACCCTCCCTACATACACCATAACATAGAAACAAATCACGATCTCACACAAACCAATCAACTTTCATGAAAGAACAATAACAAACATCCAAAGCATATATAAAAAAAGGTTAATGGTGTCTTTCATACATGAACAAATTCCCCAATTTCGACTTTAGTCTTGACTTTTACGATGAATAGTTTCTTCACTATATTTTTTTATAATACTCAAACTTTTGTTCTAAAACATTAACACTTTCTCCACCACAATTTAGATATTTTGATAAACATACAGAAATTAAAACCAAAATATAAGGAAGAAAAAAAAAAACCCTTACCCTTGGAGAAATTCCTAGTAGCAGAGAGAATTTCACCATAGCAGAACCTGATCAAGGAGTGAGCCATAGGGGATATGCTCTTCTCCAAGGACTCCATTCTCCTCCATTTGATTTCCTTGGCGCGAGATTCACTCACCCCATTGTCCAAATTCACCATCAAAACGGTCGCAGCACTGGAAGAACTCATGTTGAGGGACTCCAACTCAACCTGAGAACAGAAACTGAACCTGAAAGAGGAGTGAACCGATTGAGGGTCAGCATTGGACAATTCCGCTCCGCACCCACCAGACTCCGCGAGCAACCAAGCCTTGTTGTGTTCCAAATTTGTCTTCTTTCCGTCGCTCAGGCCCCTCTCGGAGCCCCTCCGGCGCCGGGAAGGGTTGGCCACACAGGCAAAACCGAATTCCCAGATCATTTTTCTTAGCAAGGTTCTGAATTTGAGCTTGTTGTAGTCACAGTAGTGATCTACAACTAAGGGGGAAGAGATTGGGCCATTGGAAAGGTCCCTGGAATCAGTGCAGGGGCCTTGGGATAAACCCATTATGAAGTAGATCCCAACAACAAGCACAGAAACCCAGAAAAGCAAAATGGGGTAGAGAGAAAGAAAAAGAGAGAAAGAAAAAAAGCGGAAGCAATGAAAAATAAAAAATTGAAGTGAAAAAGGTTAAGGGTGCTTTGCTTGTGGGGTGAGGGAGAATTTTTAAAAGATGGAGAAATGGAAAGGAGGCATGGCTGTGAGTATAAATAATTGGATTTAAAGTAATGTTGCTGCCTGCTACTGCAGAGTCGGAGAAGGTCAAAAAAAATTGAAACACCCCTCAGTCACACATCAATCTTCTTTTCTTCTTCCTTTTAGTAGTTTCTGTAATAATACATTAAATAGAAAAATATTTTATTCTCATTTTTTTTCCTTTTATTCTAGCAACCAAAAAAATTATTTCTTAGAATGATTAGATGATAATAAATAAAGAATGACTCTTTCAGCTTCATTCCTTTTAAGGTTTAATTCAATGCATCTTATAATGGAAAGATGCACAGAGAGGGGTTAATTAACATATGTGAGCTTATTATTTGTGGTAATTTGATTCTATAATTAGAAGATATAGAGATGTGTCTTATAAGTAATAATAGTTAGCATTATAATTAAATGTAAAGTATTTAATGGATAAAAATATTAAATAATTATTAAGATATTGTATTGGGTAGGTTAAGAAAAGGAATCGTGTGGTTTGACGGACTGAAGAAGACGGGGAACCCACAGGAGGACAGCATCCTTTAGTTGTTAGGGACAAGACTCTAATGAAGTTAGAATAATCCTTTCACATGAAGTTCCTGTTCTTTAACTTATCTAAGAATAATAATAACAATAACTACTCGTTTATTCATTTTTTTTTTCAAATGCATTTTTTAAAACTATACTGAATATGAAGTATTTGGTTTAATTTATTCAACAAACTATTTTTTAAATAAATATTTTTTTCGTAAATGTGTAAATAACTCTAATTTATGTTCAAACATTTTTCTTTCAATGCATTGTAAAAAATATTTATAATTATTAAAATCCATTCATGACCATATTTCATGTTTTGGATTTATTAGAAATTAACTTTTATATAGTAATGTCACCATGTAACTGTTATTTGATAGCATTGAATAATATTCAGAAAAGAAAAATTACTCGTTTTTCAAGTATTTTTAATAAATAGATTGAATAATACTATATTAGTTGTATTTTAAAATATTTTTAGCGATGAATTGTATAAATACGTATTCATATGTATTTAGTAAATTCCCTTTTTATTTTATAATTTTTTTTAATATTACTTCACAATAAAATCTGTTATTAACCTTTCTATAATTCTTACATGATAAACTTGATTTAATTTTTCCTATGTGATTTTTAATTTATCTTTTTAACCAATAAATTGAAACAATTGTTTTTTAAATATATTAAGAATATATTGAAAACATAACAAAACCTCGAACTTTTAATTTTATTGAAAATAAGAGTGTTAAGAACTCTGATTAACAGTTACCGAAAAATATTATTAATTTATTTTACCATAATTTTCATAAGAAAATTTATTATTAAAATCAATATTCACGTACCTCCAGACTAGCTTAAATACAGTTTTTTTACTTTTAGAATATGTTTGAAAAAGATTATTTAAAAAAATAAAAATCAGCTGTTTCTAGATAAAACAAAAAGGACGTTATTTTTTAAAGTTTCAGCTGTTTTTGGATAAAAGAATATATATATATATATATATATATATATATATATATATATATATATATATATATATATATTAGTTTTAATTATATGTTTAGAATAACAGCTTATTATATTTTTTAACATTTTTTCTTTCCAATTTTATACGTACTTTTTTTCTTTTATAGAACTGTTTTTTACTATATCCAAATAAAATAATTATCTTAAACTTTCCTTTTAAATAAATTTGTTCGAACAAAAAAAATTAAATCATAATTAATCATGAATATATAATTTAATTTTTGACAGTTATTCTAAGCCTATTTGGGAATAATATAAATGCACGTGGAGTTCGAGTATTATGCGAGAAGAAAGACGACTGCTATTAATTAATCAATAATTAAGATTTTGGCTTTTCCAATGAATAAAGGTCATGCCTCTGCCAAATTGAGATGACAACTTGGAGGCCTCACTCACTCTCATTCTAATCATTTTACTTTATTCTTCTTTATATGTTTCTCTAAATATTTTAATTTTCTTAACATACTTGCCGTTTTAAATGATTATTTCAATTATTACCACATCCAACCACAGTAATCTACTTTAACAATAAAGTGATCTTTTATTGTGTTAAGAATTCAAAAAGAATATATGTTAATTATTTTTTACATTAATGAATAATCTCAATATAAATATTGTGATTACAATAAATATATATATAAAAGATTAAAAATAATATATCCTTAATACATCCAATGTTGTTCTAAAAGATAGAAGATCACTACTTTTAAAACAAAGTAAACAATAAATGAATGTGTCGAAATTGTTGTTTGCTAAGTGGGAAAGGGACAAAAAATGGCAGAATGTGGGAGAAAATACTAAAATAATAATGCTAATATTATGACAAAGATTGGTGAATGGTTTTTGAGAAGGAATTGGAAACATGGAAGCCTTCATGTTCATTCGATTCTAAGTTTGGTGACCATCCAATGGTTCGCAGCCGCAACATGACACCGCACGTTAGCTAGTTTCTTCTTCTTAATTAACAAAAACATTTTTTTATCCGTGTTGATGTTAGGTTTGCAGAGGGTGTCACCGAAGACAATAAATGAGATCTGAGTTTAATCATATAAGATATTGACACCACTCTTAATCCAAAATTTGTAAGCAATATATGTATGGGTCTTTATTTTTATACACTGCTCTACTTTCTCATTTCTAACCAATATAAAACTTAAACTCACTTAAATTCCTAAAAGTTGAATCATTTCATTGATCCTCACTTGAAAGATCAAACAATTAAAATTTATTGCATAAAGATTTTAAAATAAATAATTTTATATTAAAACAAATGCATGGAGAAAATGATTTTATTCAGCTAATATGGAAACATCTTGTACTTATTAACAAGAAAAATGGTGGTAGTGAGCAATTTTATAAGCCTAAAGGGTTACATGTGTTTGGTGAACCTCTAACACACTCAATTGATTTAAACTTTTCCTTCTTAATGAAAATATCAGTTTGAATCTGAGATGAGTTCAGGTACGGCATGGTCGGTCACTAAGGAGTTTTTAAAGACTTTAGAATGGTCAAAAAACAATGCAAACATATCATGTATAGGACCCACGATGAAACCTACCAACACCATCAATAATAGTATAATTATAACGATAATAATATTCAAAATTAATCCACAGTCACTATCTGCAATACCAACTTTCTGATATTATATACTCACCAATGTTTCATGGGACATTGTTTAATGATTTCTCACAATTGTTTATATGTAAAGGACACGTGCAGCTCTGTGTTCTGTCTATAGTTTCAAAATATATACTATGAGTAAATTTTATTAATGTCAAAATATTAAATCGCACCTATTTTTTGTTGAAAAAATATCTATATTAATTGACCATGCATGTCTTTAAATTCTACGTGAAGAAGAGCCAATATAACGTAATCATTAAGAGATTAATTGGATAATTAACAGAATATTAATTAGCAGAAGAAAATTTGTAATACAAAGTTGTTTACCGGACATAAATATGAGGTTGGAAATTATTTGGTAGGGCTTTTTTAGGTCACCTTTGTATCGATATTTTTTTTTCTTTGAATTGGCGAGAAACGTCAAAAGTATTATAACATAAACGAGAAATGTCACCAAAAAAATCATGTTTTGAACGTAATGTAAGCACACAAATCATTCTAAAGTACATTTATTTTCGTTAAGTTCACCCTTCGTCCTTCACGAAAATTATGAGCACGTGACTATTTATGATCAATTAAAACTCTTCTAAGTGTGTTTGGTGAGGTGTAAAAGAGAAATTCTTAGATATTATTTTTTGTTAAAACTGATTTCGTAAACTATAAAATAAGTGATTTGTGTTTAAATATTCTTACCCCTTTAGAAAATTCGATATAAAATATTGTCATTTATAAATTAACATCAAACTAATTTTTGTCATTTCTAATGAAACTCAAATTTTGGTGACAAAATTATTTTTGTTTAACAATTTTCAAATAATATTGGTGTGTGATCGCTTAGAATTTGTTTTGTTCCTTCTTTTATATAAATGGCTTTCTCAAAATATATTTAGAGAGAGTTTAATTTTTTGTTCACTATATACGTACAAGAGTTTCTTTTCTTTTATTTTTCTAGACAGATATATAAAATTACTAGTAGACAAGCTTTACTTTTGATATATCTGTAACCACTATATTAAAGTTGATAGAGTTGAAATTAATATTAAATTTTACATTAAAAATATAATTAAATTACTATTGAAACTTTTGTGCCAATTAAATCGTATGTAAATTTTATTTTATACATTGATGTCCATATATATATATGGATCCTTTATAAACACATAAATTGTCTTATACATGTAAGATAGGAAAATATATATATATATTTTGTGAATTAAAATTTTCTTATGCGTAAATTATATATATATATATATATATATATATATATATATATATATTACTATAATTTAGCCTATGCAAAAATAATCTTAAATAACCAAAAAAAAAATCAATTTTTATTTATAAGTATTTATGGATAAACTCGTTAAAAAAGAGTTCACAAACAATCAACTTAAAAGTTAAAATGTCATTCCTAGAACATCATTTCAGGGCTTTTTCTTCTGGATAAAGAGTTTTGCTAATAGTGATCTAGTTCTTAGTTTACTTCTATCAGCTATGATACTTTAGGATACTTTTTCGATACTTATCAATGAAGTATTTAATATATGAAGTCTTAGTAGATTACAAGAAAATCTTTGAATAATTATTAATTTTAGTGATAAAAAATAATTAGTCATTATAATGACTAATTTTAGATACCAATTTATAAAATAGACATTATTGACAACTAAAATAGTTCCGACAATTATAATTGATCTCTAAATTAGTAACTAAAATAGTTTCTATTATAAATTGGTCACTAATATTAGTTACCAAGGTTTTAATTTGGATTTACATAATAACAATCATATATTTATCATGTTTTTAGGAATTATTGTACACTTCTCAATATTTATATATCACGTATCTGTTAAGATCGTATCCTATTATTTTTAAAATAAACGTATCGACGTATCGATTACGTGTCGTATCTGATACATGTATCATGTATGTACAACATATCCTATCAGTGATACGCACCACAATATTTACGGAAAAAAATGAAGGCATTTTACATGACTTAATTAATTAATTAAATTATTTTAACAATATTTATTTGAAAATTAAAAACGAGAGTCAACTAAATCTTTCTTTTTTGTGAGAAACCTCCAAAGTGCAGCAACAATGACAAACTTGTACGAGGAAATTTCTCAAATTGTCTCATTCTATCTTATTGTTGTGGTGCTCGTTTGGACTCAAGTTTTCATTCTCCTGATAGTGTTTTTTCATTTTTATATTCAAATATTGAGTGTTCATGTATGAGATATTATTCATAGATTCAGAGCTGTGAAGATGTTGGGGTTAAATACATCAAATGGTCATACCTTCAAATTGGTTACTGATTCTAAGTCATATATTTTTTATTTCGTAGTATTTTTCACCTATTTTTTTATACTTTATAGCTTTATTTGAGATACTCACATTATTTAGAAAATTTTATAAATTTCTATAATGTACTATTGAATTGTATATTAATTTTCCATGATTTCAATGGAAGAAAATATTGACGCAAAATAAAAAAAAAAACTATTAAATTGATAGTATATTAAGAGACAACATACATCAATTTAACATTTCTCACTATAACGTTAAATCTTTAACAAACATCAAAAACCGAAAATAACATTCGTTAAAAAAAATTTATGTTAGATATTCCTAAATTACATCATAATGAAATCAATGTTATAAAATTTAGATAGTAATAAAAAATTGAAAATAAAAGAAAATATATTAAATAAAATATAGACTAACTTGCATATTTTATAGAAAATACAGCTAGCCTTAATATATATATATATATATATATATATATATATAATTTAATTCCTAATAAATTTGTAAAAGTAATTAAATTTTAAAAAAAATTTCAAAAATTCTAGGATATTATTACATCTATAATATAATGTAACAAAACTTAAAATAAAATGTTTACCTTAACATTAAAATATTGTACATGTGTATATATTGAAAAGAGATTTAAAAATTCGGGGAGCCCAAGCATCCAAGAACAAAGCACTTCCATCTCTGCTTCTGAACTTTTATTATAATTTTTTTCCTTTTTTGAGAAAATGTATTGTGTATTCGACCTTCAACATTTTGACAAAAAATTCATCAAAGTTTGAATAAATAGGAAACATATATTTAACAAATGATATACATTACCTTATCTAATAGCACTAGCGACCGAGTCTTTTTCGTTCTCTTTGTCTTCTTACGATGAAAATTAGTTACATATTATCTTTCTTATTGTCGGGTTTATTTTGTGAAGGACACTTATATTATATATCTTACGAACCAAACAAGGTTTGGTAATGTTTCATTTTCCTTACCCTTCTGAGGTTAAGAAAATCTTGTAAATATAATGTCATTGTGTACTACCGTATACAAACATACAAAATTTTCATCCATCGATCAATCATAGATGTTTCAACAAACTAATTAGTACAAATAATAATTACTACAACTACCACCTCCCCCTAAAAATAACTCATGAATATACAAACTCACACCAACATAACTAGGGTATGTTGACTATCGTGTAATGAAAATTAAGGAAATTAAATTTGATAAGTTAACCTCCTCATAGTACAAACCTTATCGTTTAAGGAACTTAAAGTTTATCGGTGTAGTTTCTGTGCAAGGACTCGTACGGCACATCGATAATTTTGCTTTTCTTTTATGGCATGTTTGGTTTGTAAAAGAAAACATATATATATTTTTTCTCTCATTTAATTGTCTAAAAAGTTGTATATAACATAATTATCCTTAATAAAGTAGAAAAGTGTGTGTTTAATTGGTTATAAACCAACTCAGTACTTCTAGATCAACTGTTTCAAACAAAGGGCTACTTTTCCAAGGTGGTGGTTGTTGTGTTCCTTCTTAATGACATTTATTAAAATTTGTTTTTGATTTTAGGTACAGTAACAATATTTCCAACTTAGTACTATCAAAATTAAATTCCTTTATAAATGTTTTTAAAACTGCATCCAAAACAATCAATTAAATTTATTAGGTGTAGCATCTCCACATTGATTAGCTGGTCATAGTAAAAAAATGTCATGTAGAACTAGCCTTTTGCTGTTATGCAATAATGTTGCCTAAAGAAGATTTTCAATAATGTACATAAACCTAGATATCTAATCCAATACAGTGTTTATGAGCCGAAATTAGCTGGAATTCCATTAACACTATCATGTCAAACCATGTCAACAACAACAAAATCATCATAAATTGCTACAAAAATGTTAAGACATTGATAGTTGGAATATTTACTTTCAACCTCATGTTCATGGTGCAAGGTGAGGTAGAGAAAATTTATGAGATTAGACAGTGTTTTTCACTAATTTTAGTATCTACTTTTGATTCAGTGAATAGAACCTAGATGAAGGCTATTCTTGTATGTGATTCAGTATATGTGAATCTGAAATGGTGTCTAAAATTGAAGTGCAAACTAAACAAGTGGTGTAGCCTAACTAAAACTTAGTTGGTATTTCTTATGAAAGTCTGTGTCAGGAGTTGCAGTTATATGGTGAAGTATCAAATCAATCTCTAATCTCTTTTCAGCATTTTGTTTCCGTAATTGAAGACTCAAGCTGTATACAGTTACACATAGTTATATTTGAGGTCATATTTTAGCTGTGTTAGGCTTTAGCTTTAGCCAACCTAACATAACATTTGTACAGAAAAGATAAGTAGGACCAAATCAGCAGTATCATTTTCCATATTCGACCATTCATCAGAACCTGTTCTCTTCAAAATGTTTTCAAGTCTTTATATATTTCAACCTCAAGCATAGGGTTAAAGGCCTTGTTTAAATGCTGTTAAAGGTTTTCATTGCTGTAGAAGTCTGGTGGGGGCAGTAACATGCCCCAGAATTCTTAATTAATTAACAGGATTTTTTCATGATTTTTTTTAATTTATTAAATTGGGATAAAATAGTGTTTATTTATTTGAACTTAATTGATATGCTAATAAGTAAAACTTGATTAGAGGAAGTGTTAAGTGAAGTGAAGGCAGAAAACACATCAAGTATTTTTTTTAGGTTAAGTATGTTTTTACTTCATGAACTTTGATCTAAAATTGAAATTCGTTCCTATCCGAAATTTTTATACATTTTTGTCTCTAAACTTTAAAAGTGAATGAAAATAGTATTTTTAACTCAATTATGTTAATTTTATTTAAGGTGCCGAACATATTTTCCAGTAGATATTGAACCGGGTATGGGTCAAACAGTGTAAACAACTCTAATACTGATATGAAACGCATTCGATACGTGAAAAAAAAATTAACGTAATTGGATTAAAAAGACTATAATCATTCATTTTTAAAGTTTAAAAACCAAAATGTATAAAAGTTTCGGAGAGGGACGAATTCTAAATTTGGATCAAAGTTCATGGACGAAAAAGATACTTAACTTTTCTTTTCTTTTTTTAATGGAGGGAGGTCATATATGGTTTGGTGTGATGTGTCTCCGCTGTGAGATGAAGTTTTCTTATAATGAGACATGAAAATAGATTGGATTGAAAATGGCTCAACACTTAGCCTGCAATTATGTGGTGGACAACGTTAATCGAAATTTTGTAATAAAGTTTGGGGAAAATTTTACGTATTCATTCTCTAATTATATTTAGAATTTATAAAATCGTACATACCAAATAGCACTTTTTTTTCGTTGAGACAATTTCGCTCCTCTATCAGTATCCTATTTGTATTGCAACTTAATCCAACCTACAACTCTTTTCGCAACTCAAGTTTCAATGAAAAACTCCAATTGCTAGAATTTAAGCATAAGAGGAGAGTCCATCCAAACAAACTAGTCTATTAATTACGAGAACATCAAAGCTTAAGTACCACATCAATAACTCATCATACTCGATGAGACTCTTGATAAAAACAAAATTTCTATATATTAATAACATTTAGTTAACATATAAAAAAAATTGTACACGTAAGATAAAGAGTTAATTTTCTTATCAACAAATAAAATTTGTCACTTTTCACTTTTCATTCAAAAAGTTAATTCCTCAGTTTAGTGGAGTCGTGTTGTTTAATGGTTGAAATGGAAATAGCATGTTCTTTGACGTTTGAAACCACAATTGTAACTAAGTTTCAAAAACATGTCAATTTCCTCTAATATGCAACCAAACAATCTTGGTCATCAAGTATTCGATTACGTAAAAAAATTAACATTAAATCGTAAAATCAAGGCCCAAGCATGCACTAAAATGTAATCACATTATGACCCATGCATGTGCTGAGATATAATCAAAATCAGGCCTAGTCACGTATTGAGATATCTAATCAAAACAAGGCCCAAACATATAGTGAGATTTATCCAAAATAAATAAGGGTACTTAAATTCAACCAGGGATACCAAACACCGAATAAGGTGACAAGCCTTCTTCAGCTGGCTTGATATCATATAAAAGAAAGAACTAAATGCTATCAATTCCAGTTTACTACTATCAATTCTAACATATAGATGCTGTGATTATGATCCCAAATAGTAAACAAAATTACAAACCAATTGTCTAATAATACTAAAAGCGAAGGTAGACTCACGTTTTCAAGCAGGATTGCTAAGAACCCTGTGTTAAATCTAAAAAATAGTGTGTCTCGCAGCAAGCTAAAGATCTTTCAATCTTGTAAGAATAATTACAAACAAAAGATCTAATTCTAAATACACTTAATGTAATGAGCACAATTGACAATTGATGACCCTTTACAAATAAGTGCAGACACCAGATAACCTCTATAGACCAGAACAATACAAGGTCAAACTTAAAGGGTGCTCGTTGAAACCTCCAGATAGATCATTGAATCATGTATAGAAAATAAAGGTCTATACAAGTTTGGAAAAAAGAGTTAATCCACTGTATAGCCCACCACTTCAAGTACATTTTTTTCTCTTTGTTTCTAAACAGTTAGCTGTGAAATTCAGACCAATAAGTACTACAAATGCATGCAAAAGTGAAGAAATAGCCAAAAATGATAATCTAGATAAAATCAGAAACAAATGAAAAAAAGAAATTAAGATCAATAAAAACAGATAAAGCCTTTTTTCTTTTATAATATTACCAGAAACAAAAAATGTATATGAACTTCATCCACTCTAGCCTTATAAAGCAATTCTACAAGGATCTTTTGCAGTAAGAATATACAAAGATGATACATGCCACAGCCAACAACTTCCCAGCATAATCAAAGCATCACCTTAAATAATAACCATTTCAAAATTTCCCCCTCTATAGCAGATAAAGCTAAACATTCAACTTTGGTACTAACATTAAACTACACAATTTTAGCAAATTCCAAAGCACTTATTGAGATTTGCACTTTCTCAAAAGTTCTTCATACACAAATTCCTTTCTTTCCTTGACAAGGGTTTGTCTCAGCTTTGACAGTGTGGAAGAGGACAACCTGATTCCTCTCTCAATCATATCCTCGGCATACTTAACCGCCTCCGGAACCCTATTCAAATCACGAAGCCCCACCACCAGAAAATTCGCAGTCCGCTCCAAATCATTCTGATAATTCTCAACCAAACACTTCCAAACCTTAATCGCCAAAAGAGGCTCCCCACCATCCACATATACCTTAACCGCAGTATCACAGTTATCCTGATCCGGCACGAACTCGTTCTTCACCATCTCAGTAAACACTGCAGACGCCTCCCTCAACTTCCTCCCCTTGATCAAGAACTTAAACAGCAAATTATAAGTCGCCACATCAGGAAAGGCCCCTCGGAAAACCATTTCATCAAGCATCCTCCTCGCAGAATCAGTATCACCACAATAACAAAACAAAGCAATCATCAAATTGTACATCTCCGTGGTGGGTTGCAACACCCTCCCCACCTCCACCAACACCTCCCAGAAAAACTTTGCAGTCCTAGCATCATGAAACTTGACACACTCATCCAATGCAACCTTCAAGAACCTCACACCAGGGTAACACCTCCTATCCCTCATCGAATCAACAAACTTAATAGCCTCCAGCAATCCATCAGGCCCTCTAACAAGGGCACACAGGAATGAATCATAAGCAGGCACATTGGCAGGATCCCATCCAATCTCAATCACCATCTCAGCAAAAGTCTCCTTCGCACCAAACACACCCTTATCTCCTTCTCCCTCCCATCCCTCCATCAAAATCGCGTAAGAATCGGCATCCGGCAGGACAAATTTCTTAGCAATCTGCAAGTAATCACAAGCATCAACTGTCCTACCATCCCTACAAATTGCACTCAACAATGAGTTCAAAGCAATCACGTCCCTCACAACACCGTAATTCTCCATAACCTCAAACGCCATTATCGCTTCCCGGGTTCTGTTGGCGATGACGTAGCTCCCGAAGACAGAGGCGAACGTGGCCAGCGAGAGTAGCCCTTCTTTCTGCATTGACTTAATAGCGTCCCACATCGCGTCGAAGAAGCGATTCTTGCCCAAAAGGTCGACCACAAGGTTCCAGGAATAGGGAGTGTGTTTGTCGTGGAGTTGGCGGCCGCTCCACCGGAAGAATTTGACGGCCTGGCCTGGAAAGCCGTAGGAGAGTCTGAGGACTTCCTCGACGTCGTGAGGGGTGATGATGACTGCGGCGCATTCGAGGGCGTGCTCGATGGCGGCGGCGGAGGTAGTGGCAATGAGGTGACAGAGGGATTTGATGTTGGAAGGAAGATTGGGGATGTCTTGGAAGGAAGGGAAATTGGGGCGCTTGGAGAGTGGAGGAGACGGAGAAGAAGAAGAAAAAGGGTGGCTTCGCTTTCTGCTAGCTCGAGGGCTTTCTTCCATGGCGAAACCCTAACCAGGAACAATGAACATACACAAATTGCAATGTTCTTTCGTCTTTACTGTGTTTTCTGGATTTTGTTTATGGAAAATAATAATAGTTATTAATTTTTTGTTTTCAATATAATTTAAAATTATTTTCCTTTCTCTCTTTTTTTTGTAAGAGTTTAAATTTTTTTTTTTGTTAAAATACCTTTTTGGTCCCAATTTTCGTCAAGTTTTTTGAAAGAAGTCCTAATTTTGGTTTTGTGTTCAAATAGGTCCCAATTTTCGTCAATTTTGTTCAATTGGGTCTTTTTTGCTAACACCGTTTAAATCATTAACGGCCATGAACAGTGACTGCCACGTGTCACTTCCTGGTTTTTTTGAATTTTTTTTATTTTTTTTTTTTTTTTTTTTATTTTTTTTTTTAAATTTTTTTTAATTTTTTTTAAATGTACACGTGTCAACCCAGGAGTGTGCCACGTGTCACTTTGTGGTTTTTTTGAATTTTTTATTTTATTTTTTTGAATATTTTTTGAATTATTTTTTAAATGTTCACGTGTCAATCTAGTAGTGTGCCACGTGTCAAAGTTAATATTCTATATTCAATTTGGTCCCTATATTTGTTATTTTTGTTCAATTAGGTCTTAATTTTTGTTA
>Ga0209589_1006687_pt1 | contig 18948 bp, 6 predicted proteins | sample CowpeawhiteBW_FD_187525 | JGI IMG/M metagenome (GOLD analysis project Ga0209589, IMG submission 187525) | Root nodule microbial communities of legume samples collected from California USA - Cow pea white BW (SPAdes) (version 2) | ecosystem: Host-associated > Plants > Roots > Nodule | place: USA...
ATTGACACGTGGCACGTTGACTAACGGCGTTAGTCAACTCTGTCTGAAAGGGACCTAATTGAAGCAATTTTCAAAAGTTGGGATGCAATTGACACTTTTTTAAAAGCGGGTACCAATTTGACACTCTAGTACCAAACTGGGTACCTTACGATTAATTAAACCTATATATTATTAATGAATTACTGTGAAAATACCGTTTTATTAAGATTCACTTGTTTCAGAAGTGCACATGCATCTTTCACCTTTCTCTTAGTTGAATTGGCTCACAATCTAACGTGCCAGCCTAACTCGTGACTCGCCTCAATCCAAAAGAAGCAACAACAAAATAACTCTATAAAATAGTGAAGCCTTATAGTTTGAGTTTGAGTTTGAGTTTGAGTTTATCCAAAGATATCGCAATCATGACGGCGATGCAGAGGTCACTCAAGACAACCATTGCAGTCGCCAGCCACCGCGCGTCCTTTTCTTCTCTCCAACGCTCCGCTGCTGATGCCGCCGCCGATACTCTCGTTACGCCGCCGCAGCACCTCCCGCCTTTCGATCACAAACCTGCTCCCTACAACGGTCCCTCCGCCGATGAAGTTTTCGCAAAGCGCAAAAAGTTCCTCGGTCCTTCCCTGTTCCACTATTATCAGAAACCCGTGAGTCTCCCAAATTGACACAGACAACCTTAGCATCCTCGAAACCACTTCTTTTTCTGTTTTTTTTTTCTTTTTTTTTTTGCGTGACGTGGATTTGTGATATCTGTTGAAGTCGATTCGTTTCTCGACATGCAAGAATTTTAAGGTTTGCGTAACGTCTTCTCAGATTTGTTTTTCTCATAAGCGCATTGAAAAAACGCGCTTCAGTTTTCTAAAACCTTTAGAAGAAAACAGAAGAAGAGCATATCTCTCTTGGGTTTTAATGTTCCGATCTCAAGTCGAGGCTTAGGGCTTCACAATGTAGTGTACTAGAAGAAGAACATTTCTGAAAGCTTCATAGATTTTGGGTGAGGAATTGATTGCTTGCTTGGTAGCGTGAAATTGTTCTGGAAATCAAATTTTTAAAATATAGAATGTGAGAAGAGAATGAAACAGATCCTTGTGGTCTCTTTTTCATTGGTTATTTTATTTGTATTTTAAGGATTTCTTATCGTAACTGATGTGTGAATCAAAATTTGAATGTTTGTATAGCTGAATATCGTGGAGGGGAAGATGCAATATCTTTATGATGACAGTGGGAGGCGTTATCTTGATGCTTTTGCGGGCATCGTTACTGTTTCTTGCGGACATTGCCACCCTGAAATATTGAATGCCATTACGGAGCAGAGTAAACTTCTGCAACATGCAACAACCATATATCTAAACCATACAATTGGTGATTTTGCTGAGGCTTTGGCATCAAAAATGCCTGGAAACCTTAAGGTCTGTTTTCTTGTTCTTGGAATCTTTGACCTTGTCATTGTATTATGCCTCCCCTTCTTGAAATGCCTGATATCAATGATTTAGCATTACCATGCCTCCAAATCAGTGACATTGTTTCCATGTCACCATTAATATCTGTTTTATTTCTTGTCAGTTATTAACTTTTTTAGTGAATGAGAAGAAATGAAAAATTTAGGTTTTTGATGTGCTAAATTTCTTTCTGTGAGGATACTAATTGTTGACATTCAAAAACATGATTTTCAATTGCAGGTTGTTTATTTTGTAAATTCTGGTTCAGAAGCAAATGAACTAGCAATGATGATGGCCCGTTTATATACCGGTAGTCTTGGTATGATTTCTCTGAGAAATGCTTATCATGGGGGGAGCTCTGGTACACTTGGTGCGACTGCTCTAAACACGTGGAAATATCCAATTCCAGAGGTTTGTCTGTATGTTTTGATCACAACTTTTCAATTGACCATTGTTTATACACTGCAATTTTGAATTTCAATCAGAAACATTGGTTGTGCAGTCTAATGTAATCCGCTACCTTTTTCTTTCTGAATAAGTTGGTGTTAGAAGCTGTTGTAAAATCATGAATGTGTTATTTATCTGTTTAAATCTGGTGCAGTGTAGCTATTCTTAACAATGATTTAAACCTTTTAGGGTCATGTTCATCACGTTATGAATCCAGATCCATATCGTGGAGTTTTTGGTGCGGATGCTGCTAGTTATGCGAAGGATGTCCAAGACCATATTGACTATGGAACTTCAGGAAAAATTGCTGGGTTTATAGCTGAAACAATTCAGGTATGTAGAACATAAGTCATGTTTAAGTTTTTTTGTTAAAAGCTGCGTTAAAAAAAAAACACCCAATTGACTTTTCTTTTTGTTTTGTTTACCTTCTCTTCATGGCTTATTGTAGGGAGTTGGAGGAACAGTTGAACTGGCACCAGGGTATTTGAAACTTGTTTATGATATTGTACATAAGGCTGGTGGTGTCTGCATTGCTGATGAAGTTCAAACTGGTTTTGGCCGAACCGGAAGCCACTATTGGGGATTTGAGACACAGGGTGTCATTCCTGATATAGTTACCATGGCAAAGGTCTTTCTTTATTTTCAGTATAAGATGTTTTGTTATTGTAATGTTTCCATTAACTATACACTTTTTCTGTCATATTTCATTGTAGATTTTATTTGTTCCAACTTTTACTCGTCTGCATTATATTCTGTCATATTTGTATCAGGGTATTGGCAATGGTCTGCCATTAGGAGCTGTGGTCACAACTCCAGAAATAGCTAGTGTGATGGCACAGAAGATTCAATTTAATACGTTTGGTGGGAACCCTGTTTGTTCTGCTGGTGGACTTGCCGTGCTTAGGGTTCTTGATAAGGAGAAGCGTCAAGCTCATTCTGCTGAAGTTGGCTCTCACTTGCTTCAGCGTTTGAGAGAACTTCAGCAAAGACATGAAAGTATGTGGTCTTGAATTTAACAATGCTCCAAGAAGTTGGGGTCTAATTGATTCTCTTATCACTTTTTCATCATTTTAAAATATGTTTTCTAAAGCAATTCCTCACCACAACAATGTTTCTGCTTTTTTGGTTGATCATTCTCATTATCATATTACATATATAACGTTTCAGTCATCGGAAACGTGAGGGGAAGAGGCTTAATGGTGGGGATAGAGATGGTTACTGACCGTAAAGACAAGACACCTGCAAAGGCTGAAACTGCTGTTGTGTTTGAGAAACTTCGAGGTTGGACAAAAACAATTTTATGAATCTGAAGCTTTGTTTTTCAAAATATTTCCCAAACAGTGTAATAATGATTCATTTGCTTGTTTTGTACACCTTGAAGAGCTCGGTGTTCTAGTGGGGAAAGGAGGAATCCATGGAAACGTTTTCCGGATCAAGCCACCGATGTGTTTCACCAAAGATGATGCAGGTATAATATACATGCAGATTCCATGTATTATTTTCTGAAGCTTCTCTACCACTGTCATTTCAATGAGTGTTGTTCTTGTGTGCAGATTTTCTTGTGGATGCCTTGGACTACTCTTTATCAAAGTTGTGAGGAGATGAATGAAAAATCTGGGAAAATGGAACCAAAATGTGTTTGAAGGCAACAACTTTAGTTCACAGAAATGAATCATCTTAAATAATGAATGTAGTAATGTTCTCCCACTGCGAAGTGATTCCACTCCATTTAATGAAAGAGTAGTGTTTGCATCAAAAGGTTTGCATTTGTGTTTAAATCCATATAAGACAAAATCAATATACGAGAATCTAAAATATACCAGACTTTAATGTCGACTTTGCTTACAGGGATTTAATATTTAAGAAGATGCTTATGGATAAACCTTGTTTATTTTTTGTGTAAATGGATTTGAAAGAAAATATAATATTCTCATCCTTGCTGGAAGTAGAGATGGCACAAGAGACAATTCACTAATATGCATTTACCTAAACATATTTTTTTTTTTAATTTTAACTTAACTAGTGTATTTTTACTTATTAATAATAATATTAAAACTAGTAACAATAATAATACTAAAACTAATAATTATTATTATTTTTATTTTATAATAATTTTAATCATAAAGATAAATTTTTTATCTATTAAAAAATTATTTTATATTTATCGTATTCATTCAATCATTAATAACTTTAGTTCAAATTCATATATTTTCATTCTTCCATCCCTTAAAACAATCAACCATATTTTTTTCCTCTAAATGTCCTCAAATTCAAGTCATTCTCTACACATCCCAAGTTTGTGTTTTACCTATTTAATGTAAAAGAAGATGAATTTACATGTGAGTGTTGTATATGTTTGAACTGATTTAAAAGGATTTACAAAGATAAATTTGGAGAAGTGTGATAGAGTTATCCCTCTCGAGTGAAAATATTTAATTTGAGATGATTTAGAAAGATAATTTTCGAGAAGTAGAAGAGAGTCATCCCTCTCAAAATGAAAATATTTGGGTCAAAAGTTAAATCACTATTATATAATTACTATTATCTTTATATTTATTCGATTTTTCATTTTTTTTACTATAATTGTCTTTTTTAACCTTTTTTTATTGTGCATTCAATGTATTTTTTTTATGATAAAAATAATTACAAATATGTAATAATATTTTTAAAATTATTTACGTAATTATGGGAAGAGATCTAATTTTTTTAAGCCAATGTTACTGGATTATAGAAAAAAAATCAAATCTTGTTATGTCATTAAATTAAATAATCTATTATAAAAAGTTGTAGTTAATTAGATTGTAATTAATTAGGACTTTACTTTTAATTGTAGATTAATCAGTTTTATTTAGTTAAAAATTACAATTATTTTTAGATTAAATTAATTAATCTTATTTAAATTAAACTTTTTATTGCATACGAAAAATTTATATTAATTATGGAGGAATAGAATTAAACACTTTACTTAATTAAACTATCGTATCTTAACTTAAAATAAATTCATAATGTCACATATTTACTTAATTTTATTTAAACTAATCTTCAAAATTTTATTTATCTTAATTTTTAAAAATTATATTTTAATTTAATATATTTTTATCAATATTAATTTTTTTTAATTTAAATAATCACTCACATTTCATAATAATATAATTTATATTATTTATAATTTAACTTATTTTACTTTTAAAAACAAAGATTAAATAATAATTTTCTTTATCAAATGGAATTATTTTTTAATCTATTAGATCACTTCTAAATTCTCATAAACTTTCGTTTTATTTTTCTTCAAATTTTAACATTTTTTTTTAATCTTAGACAATTTAATTTTCACTCCTCTATACTTCAACACTCTTTCAAATCAACTCCTAAAATTAAACACAAGCTACACGCTTAAAACGTTCTGGTTTTGTTTATTTTTCTTTAGAATTGAATAACTATAAAATAAGAGACTTAAATTTAATACGTACGGAAATCTTTGTTCGTGAATCGATGTCCTAAGTTAAGGGTAGACTTAGACGTTTGTTTCTTTTTTTACGATGATCGTGTTTCACGTGACCAAATATTGAATTAAAGAAAAGTTATATTTTTTGACAAATTTTTTTGAATAAATTTAATAAAATTTTCATAAATAAAATTAAAATAGATTAATTTTTTGTTTTTTTAACTGTAATAAAATAGTACCTTCTTTATTTAGATAAATAGTTTATAAAAATTGGAAAGAAAAAAACTTTATTAATCTATCATTTTTCCTAAATTAAATCAAAATTAGATTTGGTGAAGTATATGTTTTCAAACACATCTGTTAAAATAAAATAACAAAAGTATAAGAGAAACATAAGTATTTGGTCCTACCTTTTTTTGCAAACTTATCTTTAACTTTTATATTTTTAAATAAATGAATTCAGTCTTGATTTTAATTTTCTTAATATCTAAATATTTAGTATGAGTTTTATGACTACAAAATGGATGGACATCCATTTTAGTATGAGTTTTAATGCTTCAAAGTATTAAATTTACATTATATGTGGTTTTGTTATTTTTATATTTAAATTTAACATTTAATTTCGATTTTTTAATATTATAAAATTTCAAAACTAATCATTAGTTTTTAAAGTAGAAATCAATATCAAGTTTAAAGAAGTAGAGTTTTCTGAATTTTTTAAAGATTAATAATTTATACTTTAGTTATTCATAAATTTATATTTAAAAATTAAGTTCCTAGTAAGTTTGTAGAGTTTGCCTATATTACTTAATTTATTGAGACAACCTTATTAAGTGACATGTCAGCGTCTTGTATATTCTCTTCTTTTTTTCTAATCTCATTTTTTATTTTAATTAAAATTTCTTCCATTTTGGCCACACATAAATAGGATTAAAAATCTAATATAAAAGAATTAACATTATTCCTATGAAATTGTTTTTTTTTCATACAAATTAAATAATTTGTAATTAATAAATACATTGACTATTTGCTGACATAACTACTTAAAGGATAACTTATCACTTAAAAAGATATCAATAAATTATTAAAATAAAAATAAAATTTTATGAGAGGTATAAAACGAGGAAAAACTTTATTAAAGACAAAAAAATGTAAAATTTATTCATTTATTTGTCATTTAAAAGACAAATAGTTATTTACTCAATGTAAATAATGATGGAGACTAAAATAGATTTATATATATATATATAGAAGAACAAAATAGTTTTTTTTATTCAAAATCATAAACAAAAGTAAAAAAAAAATGGTTATCTTCAATAATTCTAGTTTCGTTTTCTCTAATACTATCAAAATATTACTTTTTTAAAATGATTTTGTAGATTAAAATTCAAATAACTATCCAACATTTATAATGTGGTTAAACTAACAAAAATCCTGTTTTTTGTGAATGTATATAACCACAAAAATTGTAAGAATTTTTTCTCTCTCTTAGAGTATAGTTATAATATTAAAATATTTTTCGATTTTTTAATCTATATTTAATATTTTAATGCTTAATTATAAAATATATTTGATAAGAATTTAGAAAAAATAGTTTAAGTATTAACTTCATCAAAGTCAAAAACATTTTAGAAGTTTAAATGTAAAAGAAAGACACTTTAACAGTTTAGAGAAAGATGGGTCAAATTTTAAACTGACAATATTAATTTAAGTATTTTTCAATATTAAAATTGTCGAATTGTCTTAAGTTTCTCTCAATGAAAATTCAACTCAGATTTATTAGAATGATCTGACAATTTACGCAAAAAGTTAAATAGTTGCAAAAGAATCTTCAGAAATGATTTTTAATATTATAAGTTAAAACAAAACTTTAAAATGATATCATGACTAAATTATGATTTTATTTAGTTTGATACTAGGAGTATTGCGGTAGTTCTGTAAACTATTATCTTTTTTTTTTTATTAAATCATATTTAAAGAGTACATGATAATATAAATGGGTAACGTTCATCGCTTATATAGTTAGTATCAGAAACCTAGAACAACAGTACATAAGTACACAACAGATCATGTCCTTAATCAATTAATCAAATATTAAGATGTTTTCAAACCACACTAATCCAAACTCATGCACAAAGGCTATCAATCGACACTGCAAATGTGTTCCACCATTAGAAATCCAAAATTAACTTAAAAGTTCTAATTTAAGCATAAATCAAAAAATTTAACATTATATAAAGCAAACAAGACATATTGTATTTAATGTCAAATCTTTTATACGAACATTAATATATCTAAAGTGCGTCATTTTTTTCAATTTATCGTAATAAAAGATATTTTATTAGTGGTATCAGAGTTAATGATTACTCTTAACGACTGATTCATAAGAGTATAACATAGATGAAAAATCCTAAATGTGAAAATTCTTGTATTGAAAGTCTCATAGAAGTCTGAGACAAGAAGGTCAACATTTATCCGGTGAACCTCTCTCAAAAACCCATGAGAAAGAAAAGATGATGATTTAAAGGAGTCTCAGTGGATACATACAAAAACAATTAATTTCTACATATGACAAAGATGATAAAAGGATTATGCAGATTTGAAAATATTTTGCTTTGGTATTCTATATTATACACATTTGACATAACCAAATATGATATGAAATGTGAGAAAGACGTATTTACAAGTTCTCAGTGCTGGAAAAATGTGAGCAGCCGGAGAACATGGTTTCGATAATGATATAAACACTTGATGAAGTTCATGGGTTATTGGTATTTGTTTGCTATAAGGTGATCTTGAGAACGATTTTCCCAAAGTTTGCTCAAAGCCCTTAAGCGTTGAAAATATTCTCCTAGAACAACCAGAAACTGACCAATCTCACGTATGCTAAGTATTCGATACATTTGTCGCAATGTTTCTTGTCGTAGATGATCAGCCTGTGTCACACAACTTAGGTTTAGCAGAAGATTCAACCTTTTAAACTTGCTGTTAATTAAAACTAAATATTCTTTTTCTAAATTTTTGACCTATATAATCAAAACACATGTAAGAGATGTAGCTGAATACTCATGCAACATGTTTATTACTTGGATGAATATTGTTTTATGTTAGAGTTTTTCTCAACATCCGTTAAAAGTCTCACATCGATCAGATATAAAACCAATTCACAATATATAAAAGTAGAATACAAAGTTCATCTTATAAGTGTGAGAGTAAATTAAGTTTAAACTTCACTTTTAACAATATCAATTGTAAAAAGTATACAAAAAAGTTTCATGAACCTTTTACGTTAGGATCATAGTATTCAAAAATTTTATTCTACAAGAGATAATACCATTGTAATATTAACTTTAGGATATTTGGATTATGTTTGTGATTTACAAATATTTTCTGAAGGTTTTCATTATGTTTTTCATTTCTACCATTGTTTAATGACTATTCGGAGAAAATTTGGTAATGTAAAATCCCAATAATTAAATTAAAACTCGCATAGTTAAAGGGAATTATTAGATTGAGTAACTCCAGATGAAGGAAGTTGTTAATTACAATCGGATACATGCTCGATTAAATTGATTAGTGTAATTCACGTCATAAAGAATTATATGAGATAAAATAATCATATTAAAGTTGGAATACGCATAGTCAAAATGCTTAAACATCTAAATACTACTCCATATCAATTTATAAAGGTAGAAAAGATGATAAAGTTGTTTTATTAACCCTCTTTTTGTCTTGGTTTTTATTAAAATATTAGTAGTAATACATTATTTTGAGAAAATTTAGAGAATATGTTACCTATTTATTTATATTTTTAGAGTATTTTTCCTTGATTTAATTTCTATATTTTAGGTAAAATATTTTGTAATATATATATATATATATATATATATATATATATATATATATATTTGGAACCAATTGTAACATCCCAATTTTAGCATCTTAAAACTAATAAAATACGATATTTCATTTTAGTGTTCAAAACAGATAAACAAATGTATAAAGTATATTAATATAGTCTTACAAATGATCGGATTATATAAATGTATCAATTATACATACTAAACATTTCTAACTCTAAACACAAGCTAACCACTTACAACAGATTCCCACTGAGACCTCCTTCCGACCTAAAAGATGGCTCCTCAACTTCCAAAGAACATACAACACAAGACAAAAACTAAGAAGAAGGGTACGCTAATGACTTTGAAAGAATTTTTTTAAACCATATAATATTGATATATCTAACAACTATATACAAGCATATATCCACATACATATATTTATAAACTACGACTCAACTAATCCGGATACGTGCATTGCGGTCGGATCCAGTCAGTTCTGCATTTGTAGTGGCATCTCATGCTCTGCAGAGCGACATATTAAGAGTGAAAACTCTACCACATGCTAGGTAAGTCCGTTAACACCTATGGTCAAGGAAAAACCTCTAGTCTAGGACCTCCTGCTCCTCTCACCACATACCCATTCCTCTCTACTTGAGAATTTGAATGATTATTAGAGCGTCATGATAACTGCCAAGACAATCCCTACCTCAATGTATACACTACCACAATCACTACTAATCCTCCTTAGGTTAGCATCAATCAGTCTTAACTCAGTCTCATATAAACAATCTCATACCATATACTCATCATTTATAATAATTACAAAGCTTCTATGATAACTAAAATACCACCCAATTTAACTCAAAAATACAAGTTTCAGGTTTTGACTCACTCGCTCAGCTAGTAGCACTCGTCCAACCACTAGTCCATTCTCGCCCTACTAGTACCACCCGCCCAGCCATTGGTACAGGTCTGAAAGTTCCTGACTTGGAAATTCGTCCAGCGAGTAGCACTATCCCAACCACTGGCCCATGCTAGCTCAACGAGTAGCACTCGCCCTACAGTATGCAAATCTGCATAATTCTGCAGATCAGTGTTCTGCATAATTCTGCATAATTCTGCAGATCAACTCATTCCCCAACGAGTAGGCTCGTCCAACGAGTAAGCAAATCTGCATAATTCTACAGAAACTAATTTAAGCAAAATTATACTTATTCAACCAGTCCATACAACTCCAAAACCTCCACCAAAGACCATTCGAGTATCAAACATTAATTCTATCAAAATATTCACACCAATTGCATCCAATTGCACCTATAGCATACAATTATTCTCAAACAACATATAAAACCATAAGTCAATTCACATATCACAACTCAATTCACATAACAAACACATAAGTCAATTACAGAATAATCATATAATAACATTCCTAACAGGTTTGTGAGACATTAATAGACATTAGATTCTCATACCTGTAGCCTGCTTAAATAACTCTATAAACGTCAGACGTCTCTAACTACACATAAAAACATCATAAGAATGATAAGGACATATCATTATGATCACTGATCAACAGAGACTGATATCGATAAATAAAACGACATATACAAGCGGAAGAGAACTTACATGCAACAGAAAACAGAAAAAACCAAAAAGACAACGAAAACTTAACTTATACGAACAGAGAAACTGATCGGTCCAAATTGAAGAGCTCACTGAGAGGATCAATCTTACGGTCTCGGTTCTTCAATCAAATGATCGGAAAGACAGAACTTTTAGAGAGAAGTCAGAGAGCTTTAGAAAAGTGGTTTTAGAGAGATAATGTGTTTTAAAATAATGAAACTCATTTATATCAATTCTATTTATACTAAAACCTTTTTAATATTAAAATAATCGAATCTCACTATTTTTATACCACTGTAACTTCTAAAATACTATTTTTTTAGGATTTTACATGAATCACTAGTTTATCTACAAGTATTGTTCTTGGAGTGTTTCTTCTATGTGTTGTAACATAGAATAGGAATATGGACTCGGAGGGGGATTATGACACTGAACTCTACTGTTATTTTACATCTACATTGAAGGCTGCACGTACTGGCATTGGCCAGTTAAAGCAATGAAATTAGGAAAGTTGATTAAAGCGATTAAAGGGAGAGGAGATTAAGACCTACTATGATGCTCATAATAGACTATGCTTATTGGATATGAAATGTATTTGGATATGATTATTCTAAAAATAATAAAATACGATACATAATAATATAATAGGTATATTAAAAAATTATAATAATTTTTAAAAATATTATAAATATACGATTATTATTGTATAAATTTAAATTAAAATAAATTTATAAATTATCATTATTATAAAAGTTATAAGTTATGTGATCCAAGTTAAAATAATGATGATCGCATATTAAGACAAAAGCGCAAATAAAAAAGCTAAAGAAACAAATCACTCGATTGGTCCATCAGCAATTCATCATATCAGGTAGGTCACTGCAGAACTCCAATTCTGATAAATAGGAAAGCTATATTAAAAAATGTTAGTAATATTTCCTCTTTACAAATATTATTTTCCTTTTTGTTTGCCTATTTGAAAGAGACATTTTTGTTTTTATTACTTTACTTGTATATATTTAATAGTATCATATTCTCAAATATCATATATTTGCAAATATTTTATTCATATACATCTTATATGAAAGTGATATAAGAGGAAATGCTATAATAAACTAGAGAGAAGTTAATTAAAGAGATTATTTTTTAGTTTTGCGTCATTTCCTTATAAAGCTGTAGAAAAAGACCAAAAGTAGCGTTCTCTCGTATTGTAGAATATCTATTGTTTGAAATAATTTTATAAGAATTGATAAACTGATTATATAACTTAAATTATACGGAAATTTAATTGTGTTTTTAATAAATTACCTATTGAATATTTAAAGTATTGTTGGTTTGTTAAAACTTTGATTTTATTGATTGAAAAAGACAATATAACTTTTAGAAATTTAAAATATATATAAAAATGAAATAAATATCTAAAAACAGACAGCAGAATCTCCTCAACCCCACCACCCCTGGTGTTTTGGGTGGAAGGTGCTTGATGAGTCCACAAGGATAGCCCAACACATACATTTAAAGAACATCTCTTACTCCAAACAGATTGAGAACACTTGCTCAAAACTACTGAAATTGCAGTGTTGTTACAATGCTTTGGACAGAAACCTTGAGGTGTCACTACCACCCTTCTACACCTTAACACCCCACACCGTTTCAGACCCAATGTTCTTAAATTCTCGTGACTCAACTAATAGACACCACATGCAAGTGTGAGAGAAAGGAACGTTGCATTGGTAATTGGCGTGAAAGAGCAACAGGGACAGCTAAAAGATCTATTAAATGAACTCAATTGACAATATGCTTAGTTTGTATTCTTGTGACCAAATATTCAATTAACATTTTCCCATGCATCAAATATAGCAAAATTATACCCTCTAATAACATATACACTTCATTTTTCTCACAAAGTACGTACGTAGTCGGCAAAAAAAGTAAATACATTTATATCTGGAAATCGTGAAGAATATGTAATACTTCTTTTAGTAATTAAACAGGCAAATTAATAAAAAGAAATAAAAATTATCGAATAAACCATCAATATATTTCCTTAATGTCATCCTATCTCCAGAGTAGTTTCTAAGATGGTAACTACCTGATGAAACCTTCAAATGTTGAATATCCAACGAACAAATCCCTAAGTTTATATATTCTATCATATCTAAAGATCAGATTGAAACAAATACGAAAATTTGAGGGATTATTGATGCATTTATTTAATTTTATGGAGCATTTGAGAGAGAAGTGAGGATTTTAAAGAATGAAAATGGTTGATATATTATCTTTGATTTGAAGCGGTGTAAAGAAACAGTAGTAGTAAAATTGGATTAGTTGATAGATTAGATATAAAGTTTTGATCCCTAGCCTAGAGTGTAGTAGCCCATGGGTTATTTATAGCGCAACACAAACTGACATAAAAAGCAGGGTCCTTTGTTGCGTAGGCCTGGAACAGACCAAAGCTAAAACAGAATTAGCGTTGTTGGTGGTGGTGTTTGTGAGGCACCTCGTGGTTCTCCTCTTCCTCCTCCAATACTCCTACTCATACTAACAGTAAGAATAAAGCATAACAGCACTGGGCCAAGAACAAGACGGGGAGATGGTGATGGATTCGACAGCTGAGACTCCTATTTGGGCTCCACACCTGACATCTCTGTTTCAGATCCTCCTCTCATGCTAACTAACTCAAATCGTTTCTCTCCATTTATCGTCACTCATCCATCCATGCCTACCCAATTTCTGCTTCTGAGCCCACCAACTAGCTGGAAACTTCTTCTCCATCCCACCAAACTAAGCTTCCTCACACACTTGTCCTCTATCATTTTTAATTTTCAAATTTGCTAGCTACTTGAACAATTTTCAAATTATAAAATTCACCACCAATAAGCGCAGGAGATAAATACCCAAAGCATGTATATGTATAAATAAATTCTCCCTCACTCGCGGATAAGGTGTATCTCATGTGCCTACTGTTTGCTTTGGAAATCTCATCTCCAATGTATAAGGACCTACAACTTATTTCCCCCTCCTTTTACCACCTTGAAACCCACAGTATATCTATCTATCTATCTCCCGTTTCTTTTATTTTGTCACGTAGCTCAGTGCAACGCTTATGATTGCATTTAACTTTGGGCCCCTTCAAATTTCATTTCTGAATTGCCAAGGTAAGGGGTAATTGAATGAAAGATGAAAGAAACTGAAAAAGCATATCATGTTGCCATGGAACGTAATCATTTGTTCATCATTAAGTTCTGTCTTCTGCCATGTTTTTCATCCAAAAGATGATTTTAGGCTCTTGGTAGTCCGCTTCTTAATTATTAGCCGCACAAACCCACTACATTAAAGCGACAACCAAAACAAAATCTTAAACATGACAATATCGACTTCCGAAAAGGCAAGCATAAAGAGAGAGACTTTATAGATTACTACTAGAATGGCATTTACAACTTTCTAGAGTCTACTACTACTTCTACTACCCTTTCATATCATAAACTACCAATCTGAAGATGGCAGCAGCGGAGTTTAGATTTGTTCTGGGTTGGGTTGTGTTGTGTGGTTGAAAAGCAAATGATTATAATGGGAAAACAAGAGTGTATATAAAAGGCACAAGACAGAAAGACATGATGGTGGAAGCATCCAATGAATTTCTCCCATTTAAGGGTGGGCCATGCCCTTTCCTCTCTCGTCATCTTCCAATGCAGAAAGGGCCGCGCCGTCTGCTACCACCTTGTCCCCATTCCATTCTACTACCATGCCCCATCCCCTTTTCTTACCCTCTCTCTTTCTCTCTCATATGCCTCCACATTTTTAAACAATAAAAACAAAACATAATTTAAAAAGGAAAATTAAAACCTAGCGTTTTCGAAGCCGTGCAAGTCGCTGACTCTGTTCAAAGACTTCCTCATCATCGCCACCTTAGCCAGCTTCTCCGCGGCTCTCCAAGCCGACGTTGGGGTAAGCGGCTCGCCATTCTCGTCCACCAGAGTCACTTCTCTCTCACTCCCTCTTCTCCGCTGTTGCACACTTTGCTGCTGTTGTTGTTGCTGAATCTGAACCTGCTCGTGCTGCCTCCGCCAATGAAGCTCTGCCAGCTCAGTCTCCAAGGCGCGCAAGTAGTCCTCAGCCGAAGCGGCGTTGGAGTGCATGAGAAGTGCACGCGCTGAGGCAAGCAAATGATGCGCGCTGGTGAAGTCAGCGTTATGCTCAAGAAGCCTCCTGGACTCTGCAATGGCTCGGGTAGTTATGAAGAGATTCCTGAGCCTCTGGATCCTAGTACCGGAACAACGCAGGCTCTGAGGCGGCGGTACCAGAAGACCCTGCTCCCTACCGTATACGATCTCCTGGCTAGCAGGGTCCTTATAAAGGCATCGTACAGCCATCACGTGGTGGGTCCCAGCTCCTGACGACGCGGGAACTCTCAACTCCACCAACAGCTCCCTCTCTTCCTCGGCGTACAAGTCGCCCAGCCGCACCGCCCCTGTGCTCAGCAGACTGGGCCTTCCACTGCACGAGTAAATCGCGCTCATCTCCACCGCCTCTGACTCAAACCCCACCTGAATTCTCAAATCCTGCACCACCACGCTCAGTAGCCCACCCACGCACTTCGCGAACGCCTCCTCCCCCGGTTCCTGGCTGAAACCGCTTTTCGCCCCGAACCCGAAAGCGTGAACGGGAATCTCGATATGCGCGAACCGCGTCGACGACACGTGACTCGACGCCTTCCTCTGACTACCACTGCTGTTACTCCTCTGATTCTGAACCCTCTCTTCTTGACCGTCTGATAACAGCATCACGCTCGCCACCGGGTTTCTCTCTCTGCGATCCTCCAACACTCTCGTCGCCTTCCTCAACGCGTCGCCTACGCTTGAGCCTTGACCTACCACGAGCCGGTCAACTATGCGTCGAGCCACGCGCTGACCTTGGGCCGTCATTCTGCGCAGAGGCAAGAGCCGTTTTGAAGTGGCTGAGAAAGCGACGATGGAGAGCCTGTCAGCGGGACCAAGCGATGAGATAACCAAACGCATTGCGCGCTTCAGCATGTGCAGCTTCGCTCCGGTCATGCTTCCACCAACGTCCAGCACGGTGACGAGATCTATCGGCGCACGCTGCGATGGCGCCGCGCTGCTCCGTGGCGGAGGTGGCGGAGGCGGAGCCTTCACTTTCAACACCAACGCGTAGGTCTCGTGCGTTCGGGAAGCCGAGATAACGGCGCACTCCGGCATGAGTTTCACCTGAACCGTTCTGGAATCTCCGTCAGTTGTATGGAAGGAATCGGAGTATGATTTTGAGGAGGATGAATTCTTCGTGTTGACGAAAAAGCCTTGGAACTCCCCGGCGTCTTCTTCTTCGTCGTCTTCTTCGACATTCTCGTCGGCTTCGGGAATAGGAATGATCCTGCCGCCTGAGGTGGGAGAGAGGAGTGGCTCATCGTCGTCGTAGGAGCGAAGCGAATCGGAATGTTTGGTTGGGGGCTCCATCTGGTTGTAGGTCTTGAAAACGGGGGATGTGTTTTCCGTTGTCTTTTTGACGTTGGCATTGGGGTTTTCGGTGGTCCTCTGCGCGACGTCGTTTTGCGTGGCGGATTGCGCAGCGAGGTTCTTGTGCGCCGCTAGTAGTGGGACGTCCTTCCACGTGGCGTTGCAGACGGGGCACACCAGGCTACCATTTTTGCGTACATGCGCTGCGATACACGGGAAATGAAACGCGTGACCACATTCCGCAGTGTAAATAGCCGTACCCTGTCCCGTCTTCACGCTGTTCAAGCAAATTCCACAGCTACTCTGCTCAACCACAACAAATCACAACCATTCATTCAAATACTTTAATATTATTATTTATCACCGCATACACAGAGAACGTAACATACCCTGAATTTGAAACTGTTCTTGAAGAGTGAGAGCTTGAGAGGAGAACGCGGTGAAGATGGATTTGAGACAGAAAGCGTTTTCGGAGACTTGGTTGTTCTGGGAGTGTTCTTGCTTTGAACTCTGGGGCTGTCCCTTACAGTAACTGTTTGAGAAGCAGATTCTGGTATTGTTGTGCACCGCAAGCGTGGGGTGGAAGGGTTGCTCCCTCCGGAGAGAAAACCCAAGCGGGCACAGCTTCTTGGGCTGGGGCTTGGGCTTGGGCTCCCGGGCTGTTTATCCGATATGGTAGAAGCTGGGTCGCGGGTGCAGAAGGCTCTCCTCCAACCAGTACCCATGTTTACAGTGAGAGCTACACCTGAGGAATATATATACACACACACAGAGAATCGATCCCTTTCTATCGCTTTTCTCAAAGGGAGAGAAAGATGAGGAAAAAACAAGTTTTGTTTGTTTTGATGAATCTGAAGGTGGCACAGAAGACAAACGAATTTTGGTAGAGGGGCATGGGATCAAACGAAAATAAGGCTAAGAGACAAACTAAAGGGATGGATTCAGATAAAAGGAGATATTCAGAGAGGCAGGGATGGCTCTTTCGATCTTCACTTCTCTTTCTCTCTCTCTCTCTCTCTCCCTTATATCGAGAAACCCAAAAGATCTCTGCAATTAAACGCCTTGAGAGAGATCTGTCTCTCTTTCTCTCTCTCTTTCTATGTGTCTGTATATGTGTAATTTGTACAAAAAGGGAAGGCCTGCTTCCTCTGCATATTTATATATGGTGCTGCTTTTCGAAGGAGAATAGTGACGCCAATTACCATCTACATCTACATCTACTTCCAATAATTAAACAAATCAAAAACCTAAACCCATCATTTACTACACACTTTTTACCACCATAACTGCCACCTCTTTTTTCCCCGCTCTCCCTAACTATCTTCTAACTAATCATTAATCATTTCTATTATTCTTTAACATATCACTCACAATTGCCAAAGCTGCTAATAAACATCAACCACTAAACAACAAACGTGATTCCTTCCGCCCCAATTAAATATTACACTTTTAAAACTAAAAAATCAACTCTTTATAAACATTATATTTAAATCATTAAAATCTTTCACGAACTCAAATCTCCCTCTTATTTGCACTTTTCATTAACTTTTAAAGTAATTTCTTATTAGTATTTTGAAATCAGACAAATGGTAGTAATCTAAGATTTCCATGCTTCAAACTTTGACTTCAACGTATTTATCTTCTTTCAAATTTTACTACTTTTAATTTCGAAGTCGTTTTATATGCTAAATTCGGCATAAGCAAACTCCGTAAGTTAAAAAATACAACTTTTTTTAGCAGTTTCGGATAGTATAAAGTATTGACAAGACCAGTTCATTTAATCTTTAAATCAGAGTTTTGTCAGTCCAATATTTAAATCATGTTTGAATCGAAGGGATTTGAGTTTGAAGTGAACCTGATTGTGCGTTAATTATTCAGAATATTCCTTTCACGATGCATAATAATCAAAGTTATAATAATTTGTGATTAAGAGGTAATTGTTTTGAAGATACTGTTGATGATGTATAGGTGAGAGGGGAAGTTGATAACCGAAGAGATGACGCAGTTCCCATGCACACCACCTTGTTAGTTGTGTAGTGTGGTGACACCTCCACACATACCAACACGTGCCACACAGAACTCAACCCTTCCTACTCCAATCTACTTCTACTCCCACCTCTCATGCAATGTTGGCCGTTTGATGCATCACCATCAAGAGCATCAAGGTGGGACCAGTGAGAGAAGATTCAATGTGTAACATCCACAGCCACAAAAGCCAATTCCAATTTTTACTATTCACTGTAACGATGCATATATTATACCTTGCTGCTGCACACAACAGTACAGTGTTTTTGAATTATTCGTGGAGTTTGGTGTGAAAGGTATGAGTACGTGTACAACGCCAAATTTACCCTGACATTAACCTCGGATTACAGTGTGGTAATTTTCACAAACAGTAAAACCTAGATGTCACCCCCAACTTTTGGAGTACACTAGTACTACTGCTACTAATTCTACTCCATGCAATGTTTTTTTGAGCAGGAGCTAGGAGAACGTAGAATAGAGTACAGAAAGGTGAAAACATTAATTGCCATAAAAAAGTCAGAATTACTATTACTACTACATTGTATAATAAAACACTCACTTATCAGACATCCACATGACCCGTCCTTTCTTGGTGTGTCAGTAGTTTGGAGACCTACGCAGAAAGCCCCCCCCCCCCCCCCCCCCCCCCCCCCCCC
>Ga0209589_1006688_pt1 | contig 18947 bp, 9 predicted proteins | sample CowpeawhiteBW_FD_187525 | JGI IMG/M metagenome (GOLD analysis project Ga0209589, IMG submission 187525) | Root nodule microbial communities of legume samples collected from California USA - Cow pea white BW (SPAdes) (version 2) | ecosystem: Host-associated > Plants > Roots > Nodule | place: USA...
TGTATTAATGCATATGTAGTATGTTAATATAAGCATATTTGCATGTAGTCAACTAAATTTGAAATGAAAAGATTTAAAATCTGATTTTGGGCCACAAAATGAACATATCAGGAAAAGGATGGCGGGCTGGCCCGCCGGCCCGCCGGCCCGCCACCCCACGGACCGGGCCCAAAAAAACAACCCATTTTGTCTTGTCGGGCCAGCCCGGCCCGGCCCATTTAAAACGGGCCAAAACGGGCCGGGTTGGCCCGTTTTGACACCCCTACTTACACTTTCATACTTTATTAACATAATTTATTTTATCCCGATTAATTGGATAGTTATAATGATTTTATAATTCTTTCTTCTTATTTTTTGTTTTATTGGGTATGCCAAATATGTTATATTCTTTTAATAATAATATAAGAGTAAATAAAGTGAATATTACTTCAACAAAAATTTTAAAACTTTGTTGTTTTTATTTTCAGCCAAAACTTCTAAATTTTTTGTGATATACAGTAAAACTTTGGAAAATAGACATTTTAGTAATGATAGTAGTTTAAAAATAATAAAACTTAATTATTTTAATATTAAAATGTTTTAGTATAAATTATTTTGTTATAAATGAATTTCATTTTTTTTAAAATAGACTATCTTTCTAGAAATTATTTTTCTAGAGTTCCCTAACTTTTTTCTAGGAGTTCTAGTTCTTAGTTCTTTGTTCAATTGATTGAAGATTTGAGACCGTATGAGTGATCTCGGAGCGAGCTCTTCAATTTGGACTAATCAATTTCTCCGTTCGCATAAGTTTAAGTTCCTACCTTTTTTCCATGGTATTCTTCTAGTTTCTGTTGCATGTAAGACTTTTTCACTTGCATGTGTCCTTTTAATCTTCTATAAGAGTCTTTGTTGATCAATGATATAATGGTAGGTCCTGCTCGTTTTTGTGATGTTTCTATATGTAAATAGAACATTCTGTATGCGATGCTTAATTTTTTTATTTTTACTCAATATAAGATTTAGACTCATATTTGAATTCTTAACTGATGCTGAGTTGATTAAAAATTGCATCATTAGTATTAATCTTATAAACATTGCCGGGTGTGATCTGATAACCAATAAATGTCTGCATTTTTTTACAAATTTGTCCTTAATGTCTACCTTTTCTTATCTATTTTTCCTTCATTTGTTTCTCCTTCATCAAATTTCCATTGATTTATGGACGTATGACATGAGAACAATAACACTTTTATTCCTCTCATCTATGATGTTATATACATATTCTATCATATTGTCATTTTCTCAACACCATTAATCTTATCTTAATGAAAGTCACTGCATTATCTAATTTTAATTAAAATTGGAACAAAATTTAGAACTTTAAAACTATAGGACTATCCTGAAAAAAAATGTCAAAATATTGGGATAAAATTCCTCCTTTAAATTTAATTTGAAAAAAAAATCTAAATTTAATCTAATTGGATGACTGAATTTAAATTAGATTAGAAAATTTCAATATAACTTCTTCTAGTTAAAATGACTCTGAAGTTTATATCTAATATATTTTATTAGATTTGGTTTGAATTTATTTTTTAATTTGTTTGAAAAATTCAATCTATCACTCGAATCCATAGAAACTCCTTAGTGTTCATATGTTAACACATTCATGCAACAAGTCAAGTGTAAGAGTTGAGTATTTGAAGGATTAGGACTGATGGAACTTTATAAAGTGATAAAAATTTAGGAGGATAAGACTTGGAAAAATTTATATTCAACCCATCACATACGCTATAGATAATTGACATGTAAAAATCAATCTAGTCATAATTATACATTTTCACTTTATACAAAATATGATTTCGTCTAAGCACAAATTAGTTTTAAATTTAATAATTTTTGATGAATACGCTCACATTTTAAATTTACATTTTTGGAAATTCTTTTTTTCTTTCAATAGTAAAATTACATGAATGTGATTCTTAATAAGCGTAGAACTTATCCTAATATTTATACAACCATTAAATTATATCTTTTATAACTTATGAAAAGAGATACTTTTCTAAGTTGGACATGACACTAACAATAAAAATAATTTATTTTCAAAAATCTTTTAAATATTTTTCCAAAACAATGTTTTAAAACTAATAAAAGATAAATAATACGACTTCAAAAGTCTTTGATTAAAAAAAAAGTAAGGAAAACGAGTTTTGTTTGGATAGCATTTTCTACTCATCATATTATAATTTTTGTGGATACAATTCTAAATGAAAAAGAAAATAACTTTGATTTGATATGTATAAGAGACTTTGAAAAAATATTGCAATAGTAGAAACTTTAATGGCTTATATCTCACGTTGCATAGCGTGTGAAACGTTTCTTTTTGAATCGGTCTCTTATCAACAAATTTCTGTCCAAACAATTTTAAAATATGAAAATGAGTCATAAAAAGTAAGATTAATTTTTTTTTCATATGTTAAAAATAACTTATGTATAAATTAAAAAACATAATAACTTTTAAAAAATTTAGGAAATTAAAATCTTATTTTAACTTTTAAACTTTATTATTGTTTTCTACTTTCTCATTTTAAAATTATTTTAAAAAAATCATCTAAACATATCCAACGTCTTAAACACTGAGTACAAGGAAGATTGGATATTGAGATTCAAGGTGTGACCCATCCAACATTACACTTTCATACTTTATTAACAATTTTATATTAACATAATTAATTTTATCCCAATTAATTCGATTAGTTATAATGATTTTATAACTCTTTCTTCTTCTCTTTTGGTTTTATTGGATATGTCAAATATGTTATATTCTTTTAATATTAATATAAGAGTAAATAAATTGAATACTACTTCAACAAAACTTTTAAAACTTTCGTTGTTTTTCTTTATCAGCCAAAACTTTTGCGATATATAAGTAATATGTCTACCCTATTCATGGCATAACATAATTGTTTATAATATTTAAATAAATAATTATTTAAATTATATAAACAATTTTAGATTATAATAAACTTATATTGTCATATCAAAGATATAGACATTAATAGATCCAAAAATATATAAAGAAAAGGAAATAAATTCTAAAACCACTCTCGTAAAAGTAAAGTTACTAATAATGATGATATCTAATTATATGTCTGTATGTTATAAATAATATTCTTTTTAAAACTTAATGTCTTTGTAAATATATTATACATATAGATAGCATATCACTGTTGGTCCTAGTTCTATTGACAAGTATATTTACAATTTTTAAATTGTTCCAAATACATTATAATTATAATTTTTATTTTATTTTATACAAAATATGGTTTCATATAAACATGAATTATTCTTACAGTTATAATATTTTGAATGAAATTCACTCAATTTATAAATTTAATTTATTTTGCAAAATTTCATCTTTAACAATAAACTTGTTCTAACACAAAATTTCGAAAAAAAAAAGTGGTATAAAATGGCATGCATGTCCTAATAGTATTTTAACCATTAAATTATCTCTTATAATATATGAGAATAAATTCTTGCGTTGGACACAACTGCTAACATAAAATCATTTCTTCCCTAAAAATTTAACTTAAAAAGCACTTTTATCTATTTTTCCTAACTTTATATTATGGCTAGAATAATAGCAATGACTTTATAAAACTGGAAAGATGAATACGAAGACTTCAAAAGTCCCTGATTAAAAAATAAAAAGGAAAACGACTTTGATTTGACAGCACATTAGCAATTAAAATATATTATAATTATTGTGGACCAAATTCCAATCAAATGAGAAATAAAATTTATTTCATAAAATGAAAGAGTACTTGAAAATATTGCAATTATAGTAAAACAAAGTTCAAAATTCTGAAAGACTAATATTTCATGTTCTATATAGTGCTCTAAATTGCATTTGCACAACACATGTATTATATTTTCCTGTCTTTGTTTTATATTTGCTTACTCTTTAAGAAAATATAGATGTATGGAGTAATTAATGTTATGTTCTAATATCATTTTTAATCTAGAACTTGTAATAGTCAAGTGCTTTATCCAATCGGCCGGTTCAAAACTAAAGTAAGTAAAAATATTTGTTTTAGGTCTTTCAAAAAAAAAAATTTCAAATTTTTTTTATAGTGATATTTTTTTATTAAATTAATTATAATATTATATTTAAGAAAAAAAAGCTTAATTTTTTTTCAATATCAATATATCTCTATTAAATTAATTATAAAATTATATTTAATAAAAAAACCTTAAAAGTAATATTTTATTATAATTATTGCTCTATTAAATTAATTATAAGTTTATATGTGAGAATAAAATATAATTACATTATTAATAATATTTATTAATTTGTATCGATATTAAAAATGATATTTAATGAATTAAAATCTTTTTTTTAGTAAATTATGTTTTTGTTTACAAAAAAGACAATGATTTTATTTTTTTATAATCAATATTGATTTTATTTTTCTTTTATCTCTCTTTAATTTTTGTTGTCTCTCCTTATTTTCTTATATTTTATACTCATATTATTGTGGCATATTACTTCTTTTGAATCTCATATTACTTGTGTGTACCTACCTTTTCATCCTTATTTATGGTTAGTATGCTTTTATCTTTTTATTTGTATTGCTATTGTTTTTATTTTGTTTGTTGAATTTGTATTTTAATTAGAAATGAGTTGCTTTTATCAAGTTTTGTTTTTCCAATACTTTTAGATTTACAAGTTTCTCAAGAGTTTTTTTTTTTTTTTTTTTTTTTTTTTTTTTTTTTTTTTTTTTTTTTTTTTTTTTTTTTTTTTTTTTTTTTTTATATTTATAAGTTTTTTATGTTTTTTTTTTTTTTTCATATATCATGATAAAGAGTTAAAATTTTTCTACAAAACTATTAATTATATTAAGGTTTAGTCTTTTTTTAGATAATAGATTAATTGAGGCATAATTTAAAGTTGAGTTTTTGGTAGAAAAATAATTTAAGGGAAAAAAGATTTACTATCAAGTTGAGAAAAACAATAATTTTTTTTAATTATTTTTATAATGATTAAACTTAAAATAAACTCTGCAGGCTTATAAAAAAGGTTAAGACTTGAGGAAGAGAAAAAAAACTTGAGACTTTAAGACACTACAAATCTACTATCGAATTTACTTTATTGACAGTCTGGAGCAGGTTTTATTGTTTTAACTCATTCGTTTTATATACTTATCTTTTTTTAATAGTATTTGATATATTATAGTGTTTTATATATTATAATTTTTTATTTTGTATAAAAATATGTAGACATGTCAATTAGAAAGTCTGAATCAACTTATTTAAAAATTTAGAAGAAGAGAAGAATTGAGACTTTAATTACATGACAAACAGGAGTTATGAATAAATTTATAAAATAGATAAAAAAATAAAGTAAAAAATACAAGTGGGTGCTTTTTTAATGAAAAAGATAATAAGAAAATATATCTCTCTGGAACAACAATCTAAGAATAATAAGGAAAAGGTATGTGGCTACTGCTGAAACTTGAATTTGGAATCAATCTCGATAATTTTATTCTAGATGTTCATTTTCAGGTATTAATTTCTTGGGGATATGTATATATATTGATTGCAGGAGGAAATCGAATTAGAAATCAGTACTCCCATGGAAAAAGGCAGAAAAGGTTTTATTTCATTTATATTGTTGTTGAATATTCTTTAAGTTTGGTCATTGTATTTTTCAACTTTTAAAGTGAATGATCTTTACCAGGTTGTATTTCTCTTTGTATTAAGTACTGCCTTATGCCTTTGGAAGAAAGTAGTTGACTACTCGTACAGAACAGATATATACTAAATATTGTGTGGTGGTTACATCACTACGTTCTTTCAAGTATATCACACTAGAAATTCACATGCCACCCCACTGAATATACTGTATGATTGATAGAAAATTGTGAAAACTGCCTGCTCTACCAGAGTTTGATATGCAATTTTCTTTCCCTATTGCATCCAGGAAATGCGTTTCCCCCGTGTCATTTATAAGAATTTGTAGGTTAAAATTGATAGAAAATTTGGTGGACTATTTTGCTTGGGTATGCTTTTATTAGGATTTGAGTGAAAGAAGACTAGAATAGTTAAATCAGAAAAATATGATGATTAGTTTTTGATTCTGTTAAGTTGAGTTTTAGCAGCACGTGGTTAAGAGAAAGCCCCTGAGTTTCAAGGATGAGAGATCACTATATATAAGTTCAATTCCAAAAAATCAAGTAAGTTTCTATCCGAATTACATACTTCATCGTACAATATATCCTATATTCATGGTGGTTATGTTTCTGAAACAAAAAAAGTTTTGGCTGATTATGTCTGTGTTTTGATACTTAATTTTTTTGCTTGTATATTATGTTATGACTTTCAACATGTATGATTCAGTTTATTTATACAATCCATTGATTCTCGTGTTCTTAGTTTTTTCTTGTTTGGTTTTGGTTCTAATGATACTCAATATTTTTAGATTGTACTCAGCTGTCCTTGATCTAGTCGCGGATGATGGTTGTGATTGATTTATAAAAAAGACAGTTTTTTTTTTTTTAATTTTATTTAAGTTTTTTGAAAAAACGTGTCATGTATCTCATCTCTTGTAAACATTTTGCTGCCAGAGGAGTAAAAAGTACATCAAGTTAAACAATGGTGACCGAGTTGCTGCAAACGGAAAGGTACAAAATTCATAACCACATATTTATGTTGATACTTATTATGCAATGGTGACCGAGTTGCTGCAAATGGAAAGGTACAAAATTTTATTCACTTACCTTGAAGAATTAGAGCATAAATATAAAATTTCTGTTCGAGTGTAGATAAAGACAGAGAGTGGTGCAAAAACTAATCTGGTTCATCACAAGTCATGAATCTCAATTTTGAATATGTCACATTTGTGTCATGTTTGTCAACTTTGTAGTAAATAATTGTGTTGTAATTGTTGTTTGCTAATTTAAAAGATAATGCATGCTTGTAGGATATTTTTGTTTATTAGTATAAAAGCTATACGTGAAACACTATATGAATTCTTGTTATACAGGATCCTATCAAAGAGGTCACAGAAATTTTAGAGGCAGCCAGAAGCAGCATTCAATCTCGAATGCTCATGTGCGTTCAGAAATCAAAGATATGGATCAAATTTGAAAGGAAAGGCAGAAAAAGGTCAACACGACTTCTTATATCAAGAGCAAGTGAACGAAGGTTAAAAAGTTTGGTAAAAATGGTAAAAAAAGAAAAGGCAAATAGAGAGTCTAAACATTTAATTAGTTTAGAAAGGACTGTAGTAGTTTGACACCAATATTACTATTTAACATTCATATGAATTAATATTTTATTTAAATAATAATATTTTATTAAAAAAAGTTGATATCAAATGATAGTTATTTGAGAATTATAGTATCAAAATAACTTTTTTTCTTTTGAAAAAGTGGTCTGGAATTTTGTATTTTGGAGGGGTTGGGGAAGTGAAGAGTTTAAGTGATTTTTTGGTTCGCCAAAAAATTTGTTTGTTCTAATTCCAAGTTTTGATTTTTTACATTTGTTTCGGTCAGGCAAGGAGCACGTGAGCATTGCATATATAATCATACATATCATGTGTTGATAAATTTTCCAATAATATTATAATTCGTTGATATTTGAAAATACCATCATGACTCGAGAGTCCTCGATATGTAATTCAACCAAATGTTCTTTGAAAAAATATTAAAGAGCAACACAAGTGCATATTATATGTCCATTAGGATTTTTAACAAACTACTTCTAGATATCTAATAACATGTGTTAGAGAGATTTATTAAAATATTATATTTATAAAGGGATAACTCTTTGAAAAATTAATTTTATAAAAATAAATCATGTTTGAAATGATTTTTTAAGATCTTCTAGAAAAAAATATGTGATAAGTTAAAATTAGTTTTCGAACAAGGTAATGTTTATAAAAACTTCTCTAGTGTAACTTTTAGGAGAGCAATAATAAGGAAAAGTGAATAAGTTTCTTCATAGAATAAAATTAATTTATGCATAAATTAATTTGTATAAGTTCTCATATAAAGTTTCTCTAAATTTATATTATAAACTTTGTATACACGTTAAATAACTTACGAAAAAATATTTGTTTAATATTTTTTCCTTTTATAAGTGTTTTTTTTTTTAATAAACTTGTCTAAATAGACTCTAAACTAATTTGTAACAATTATCTCGTAAATTTATTTAAACTCTTATTTTTAATTTACACATTAATTTTTTAAGAAAAAAAGTCTATTTTAAAAATATTAATTTACATGATTTTTCTACGAATTGTTTTACAAATTAAATTGACATGAACTTATCTATAATTCATCAATTTAGTTTTAAAATTTACGAGTTTAAAATTTGTAAGAAACTTATTTTCTGATTTAAAATTCGTAACAAATATAATTCGCAACAAAGGATATTACAAGTTTTGTGTAACACCCCATTTAAATAATGACTTTAATTAAATAAAATGTCACACATAATATGAGAAGCAAAGCCGTGAAGTATAAACCCTACTCCTTACAGTTGTCCAAAAGAAAACAAGAAATGAACTAAGGCACACCACGATGTTAGTAATAAAGTATAATAATAGATCGACAATATTTCAAAACAAAGCCCAATGACAAGACGATACATGGGCCATAGCTCTAAAAGAAACTCCGATGAACGGAATCTAGCCCAGATGGTTATGCAGCGGAACCTCCATCACCCTGATGACCACGGGGAGTTCTCGCATCTGCTCACATCAATAAATTGATGATCATTGCAAAAAGAGAAAACCACACACATAACATAAACAAGCAGAAAAGGTAAGCTAGAGCGGAAAGGATTTATCATACAATTATATACACTTTCACAGTCCAAAATACATACATCATCCAATCATGTTATGACCTTCAACCAATACACTAGACACAAGACACGACTCATCCAGATACGTATAATTAGTCGGATTCAGCGGATGCTTACACTTGTGGTGGCCATTACTACTCTACCGAGCTGCTCTACCGAGCTAATCGTTCCAGTGTTTCATCCCCCACGCACAAGGTTAGCCCTTAAAGTGTTCTAGGCCTCCTGCTACTCTCACCACTTGAGCCAATATGCTCTATGTGAGACTAACTAACTCTTTATAGCGTTAGGATGTAATCCTTACCTTGAATCCTTACTAAATTACACAAATGAGGCACCACCATGAACTCCCACTAACAGGGGTCATAGAATTACGTCATGACCAACTGAGGCACCACCATGAGATCTCACCTAGAGACTCATGGAATTACGCCCTAACCAATGAGGCACCACCACGAAACTATCGTGGAATTACGCCCTAACCATATACAAATCATGTTTCACAAATCAATATAGGATCATTTCTCATGCCAATTCTATGCTACTTTTATAACCAACCTTCCCATACATTTCATATGCCAAGATCATGTTAAACTTACCCATTACAGACCATAAATCATCTTACTCATACACATTCACCCAATTCGTGCTTTACCAGATCAATCAATTCAAACATACTGCAAACATCCAAGTATAGAGGGAAAAACAACACTAAATGCATTCTCGCCCAACTTCTCGCTCAGGCATAAGGGTCTCGCTCAGGCGAGAGGGGTCCCTCGCTCAGGCGAGCTCCTTTCGCCTAGGCGAGAGCTCGAAAAGGGAACAGTGGCGCTGTCGCGCTCTCTCGCTTAGACGAGACCTCCTCGCTTGAGTGAGATGAACTCTCGCTCAAATAGAAGCTCATCGCTTGAGCGACAGCTCGTGCAGTACCTGGGAGGAGTTTCTGATACTCTCGCTTAGGCGAGCACCACTCGCTTGGGCGAGGATATCAGATCCTCCACTGTTCACACAGGCCAGCACAAAGATTCAACCAGAGCAAATGCACAGTTCAAGTTCATATCATTTTAAATACCATGCACACTTCAAAAATACGAAACAGACCCAAAAACAAGCAAAGATTTATTTAAAAAGGCGAGACCCTAGCTTCCCTTACTTGGAAAGAGCTAGCCAAATGACTTTGATACTTAAGTGAATGAGCACGACAGCTCCTAGAGCAGATTTAAGAGCTAAAAACCTTAATACAGATGGAGCACGAGATTATTACAAGGAACCCTAACAAAAATCACGAAGAACCAAACCAGAGAGGAAGAGTAGGGACAATAACCACTTACGTGACTTAGAAAACATGACTGAGCTAGCTTGACGATGAATGAGATTCAAACCCTATCAGAGCACAATTGTTGTTCTAAGAGAGTGAGAGGTAAACTGGTTTATGAAAGTGCAGAGAATGAGAGTGTGTTAGCTGGTTTAGGGTCTTTGGCTCCTTATAGGCCAACCCACCAACTGATTTGGGGCATCCCTTAAACATTAGGGCAAAAATATAAGTGGGCCTTACATTTGGGACAAAAATGTTCGAGGCAAAATTCCTATGTATTTCTTTTGCAGGTGATTTATTGTGAATTTTAAATTTCTATTTGATTGATTATCCATGGATAAATTACATTTGAACTAAATTTTATAGAAAACTCATTCGTTGCAAATTTTTATACAAATTTTGAAAAAAAAAAATCGCATAAAAATTTAAAATTTCAATTATTGTTGTTGATTATTAAGATTTTAATTTAAGTATGATACAATTTTTTATGTCAATTTTTACATATATTTTGAATGCTAAAAAATTTCTGAATTTATGTTTAATTTCAACTTTTAATATTATTTTTATTATAATCACTACAAGAATGTTGGCATATGGTGTTGATGAAAATGGAACGTCACAAGGCCGATTTTTCTTATCACTTTGAATGCTATCCTTGATCCTTTTCTCTGCATTCAGGGGCGAATGTTAATGGGGGCAGGGAGGGGCCATGACCCCTCCAAAATTTTGAAATTTTTTTAATTATATATATAATATTAAAATTTTATTAAATTTATTAAATTATAGGTAATATATTTTAGATATGGGTGAAACTTAAATTGTGTATTTTTTTTATTGCTTTTATAAAACATAATATTTAATGTTAATATATAATAAAGAATAAAAATATTTAGATTTAATTTCTCTTTTGATTCCTGTTTTTGTCAAAAAAATTGATATTAGGATTATATTAATCACATCAACAAAACAAATCATTCATATTAAAAGTTTCAATTTTAATGAAAGAATCACCGACCCGTTTCAAGAAATTGAAGTAAAAGACCAAATCACCTAAGAAAGCTGTTTTTTCCCCAAACGAGAAGCTCTCGCCTAAGCAAGGAGCTCTCGCCTAAGCGAGAATGGCAGTAACTCGCCACATTTGGTTTCAAGTGCTCGCCTAAGCAAAGGCCTCTCGCTTGAGCGAGACGGGCTAGCTTGAGCGAGAACTCAAAGTGCTCTCTGTTTTCAAACTCGCTTAAGCGAAAGCTTTTCGCTTGAGCGAGAGACCCCTTTCGCCTGAGCGAGAACTCCTTAGCTTGAGCGAGATTGACAGCAAAATTGTTTAAATACTTGTATGCTCCCATGATTGATTTCTTTACCCTTTTAAAGCATGATGCCAACGTTTTATGCAATGTGTTTGTGCTTTCTTTAGTTTTTGTTGTTTGGAATTTTGTGTTCTTACATGTTGAAACTAGTGAAAATCTGTCAGTTTAGCTTAAGCGAGAGATTTTAGCTTAAGCGAGATCAGTCTAGCTTAAGCGAGAATTTCTAGCTTAAGCGAGATCAGTCTAGCTTAAGCGAGATAAATCTAGCTTAAGCGAGAATTTCTAGCTTAAGCGATATCAGTCTAGCTTAAGCGAGAATTGCTGCAGAATTTTAATTCCTTACTTTAACTTGAACTTGTGGATTGATTCGATTACTTTTAAAAGCATGAATTGGGCGAATGGTGTTAAGACTTTGGCAAGTGTACCAAGTCGCGCAAGTAGTAACCGGTAAGACCGGGATATCGTTTCCCAAGAGACTTGTGTATACTAAATAATTACGTAATTAATGACTAATTTAAACTAATGAATAAATCCATAATTTGGGTTTTTGTATGCAAGAAAGTAAATATTTCATAAACAAGTAAAATTGAATTTGGATATTTGAAGACTCTAGAAAATGGTAAAGATTAGAAATGCAATGGATTGATATTGTTGGAGTTAGACTTCACCTACTTCACTTCTCATGTATATTAAACAATAAAACTCTTCTCCATTAATTACTAATGTCAACCCACAAGTCTACTCAAACTCTAATCCCTTAGTTGAATGAGCCTAGGTTTCCTTATTTAGAGTCAATTCCTTGAATCCCTAAATAAACAAACTCGCTTTACAAATTAGGGTTTAAGACAACTAATGGGTCAAGTTCCATTCCTAGATACAAGTTCCATTAGGTATCCTGTTCCAATTCTAGGTTTCAAGAGATATTTTCCAATACCTATTGACCCAAATATCAAGCAATGAATGGTTAAAACAAAGCAAGCTTTAAATACATAAACAAAGATACTAGCAATCAATGGAAGAAGCATATATATATATTCAAACCATTCAAAAATACATGAAAGTTCAGTGGCTACATCTAACCCCAACAAAAATGGGTTTAGCTCTCCATTGTCATGGAGAGCTCAAGCTTACAAAATGGAAATGGAAGAGGGAGGAGACACAAAGAGGAAGATGGAGATGTTCCCACAAGCCCTAGCAGACCTCCAAGCGCTCTAAGACGTGTTGTTCGAGCTCCAAAATGTCCAAGATGAGTTTCCCCCTCGCTAAAACAGAAGAAAAAGGGCCACTTGACACATCAACGAAAACTGGCGCCTAGCGGAAGCCTCTCACTGCCAGGCGCTAGCCATCAAACAGGGGCCAAAATTTTCATCTACCGCCCGGTGGCGTCCAGGTACTGCCAGGCGATGAGCGGCAGTGGCGCCTGGCTGGCGCTGGCGGCTTGTTGCGCCTGGCGCTGGCTCTGTGTCGTCGGGCGCTTCCTGTTGACATTTTTGCTCTTCTCCTTGATATTCCGGGTCACTCATTTGTCTGGACTTTTGGAGCAAAGCTTCCAATCTACAAAAAGGACACAAAAATGGGGATTAGTGGTATATTTAGATCAATGTAACCTAAAATGTATTTATTTACAAAAGTAGTGTAAAATTGAGGATTAAGTAGGTTAAAAGCTTTGGAAGAGATGATTTTACTACTGAAATATAACTTGGATAATGGTAAAAATTAACATTATCAACTCCCCCAAACTTAAAACCTTGCTTGTCCTCAAGCAAAAAGGTAACTTGGCCTAGATGAACAACATAATTGCAATGATCTAGCAACTCAAGAAAACAAATGTCAGTTGTGCTTGCTTTTATTTGAAATATTGTGTAGCACATGTGTGAGGGAGTGGGCCAACTCAAAACAGATTTTAAAAAGCCCAACCTGAGCTCGCGTAGCGCTACCGCTTGGCGGTAGGTCACGAGCCGCTAGGCGGTATACCAGTAAAATGCCACTGGAGCTGTTTTTCTGGTGTGGCGTCAGGCTAGCTCCTAGAATGCTCCCAAGGGCTGAATTCACTGCGGGCGCCAGGCGAGAGAGAGTACACCGCCAGACGTCTTAGCTGCAGTGATGGAAATTTCATGTTTTTGGCTTATGGTTGAGTTGGTTTTGACTCTATTGTACTCCACCCAACCTTTCACTCTTGCAAGCATCTTTTTCAAGCTTTTCCAACTTTAAACCAGGCATTCATACTCAAGCAAAACATTCAATTCACAAAACACATGCACAACTTAGTTTAAGACATGAATTCACTACACAACTATGCTACTACTATTCTCACAAACAATCAATTTTACACTCCACATTCTATGATGCATAAAGGTTGAACTCAATCCAAGATGCAACAATAAGCACATGCTATCACATCCTAAAGTTAACTATGCATGACAACACTCAAAGTTATGCTACCACAAGTTCACAAATGCATGCAACAAAATTAGTACAAAGTTCAAACATCAAATCAAACACAACAATCTATGTAACACACTTCACACATGCATAAAAACACAAAGTTATGTTAAAAACGAAAATCAAACAAAATGAGTTTAGAGCACTGGTTGCCTCCCAGGAAGCGCTTGTTTAACGTCACGAGCCTGACGGGTAAGGCGCTTAAGCTTGGTTGGTGCTTTTGGTGTGCTGCTTCCCAACCTCACACCTATACAACTTAAATTGATCACTAGTCACCAATTTAGTCCTTCTAGAATAAGGAGCTTCAATTTCAATTCTTCCATCAACTTTGATGTCTCTAATAACCCATAGCCTTGCCCATTTTGACTTGAATCTTCTAAGAGAAATCTTCAAATGTTCCTTTCTCATCACAATTGGTTGGCCAGGTCTAAGCCCATTAGTCCCCCATCAAATAGTGGTGGTGAACTAGAACATCATCTTTCTCTTCCCTCTCTTCATTCACTTTTGCGGAGAAATAATTTGAGCACTTTCCAAGCAACTTAGAAGCTTGCCACGGTCTACTAGTCATAGATAAGACTTTATTGATGGCCTTAAGACTAGTTTCTTCATCAGTCGATTCTTGCACAGCTTCAAAAACGTTGAAATTCACTTCCTCATCTTGGTCCTTCAATTTCAGCGTTCCCTCATCCACATTGATGACAACCTTGGTTGTCTTCATGAATGGTCTCCCAAGAATGAGTGGTACCCCTTCATCTTTCTCCATTTCCATCACCACAAAATCAACTGGGAATTTAAGGTTATCTATTTGCACCACCACATCTTCCACCACGCCATATGGGTATTTGGCAGAGCTGTCTACTAGCTGCAAGGTCATCCTTGTTGGCTTGGCTTTGAGACCACCAATCTTTTTAAGCATAGATAGGGGCATCAGATTAATGCTAGCCCCTAAGTCAACAAGAGCTTTCCCCATATCTTGATTTCCAATGGTGCAGGGGATGGTGAAGCTACCTGGATCCTTGAATTTTGGAGGAAGATCTTTCTGAATAATGGCACTACAATTCCCTTGCACTTCAATGGTTTCCTCTTCTATGTATTTCTTCTTTTTGTCAAGGAATTCCTTCATGAACTTTGCATAAGAAGGTATTTGTTGCAGTGCTTCAGAAAACGGAATCTTGATCTCAAGTTTCTTGAATATGTCTTTGAACCGAACTAATTGTTTCTCCTTCTCTTTTCTTGAAGGATTTTGAGGATAGGGAAGGGGTTTCACAATAACTTTCTCTTTTTGTCTTTTTTCTTTATCTTTCTCTTCACTTTTATTCTCTTCTTCTTCCACAACAATCTCTCCATCAACTTCTTCCTCTTGAATCTCTTCTTCATTCTTTCTCTTTTCTCTAGCCTCCACCTTTTCTTTAGAACCTAGTCCAACCTCCTTTCCGCTTCTAGTGAAGATGGCCTTACATTGCTCTTTAGGGTTGGCTTCGGTATTGGCGAAAAAAGAACTTCCTCGTTGATCAGCCAATTGCTTGGCTAATTGCCCACTTGCACCTCCAAGTTTTTTATTGATGCATCAGTGTTCTTTTGATTTTGAATTGACATTTGCAAGAACTGTTGCATCATGTCCTCAAGCTTTGAGGTTCTGTCAATCAGAGAGGGATGTTGGTAAGTTTGTTGATGTGGGGGCCTGTTGGAAGGTCCTGCTTGGCCCATGTTTTGGTGAGGTTTCCATCCTTGATTATAGTTCCCTGGTCGGCCTTGATTGCCCATATAACTAACTTCCTCTTGAGATGTGCTTGGCATAGCACATTGCCCATTGGTATGGTTTCCTCCACATAACTCACAACTTTGCACTTGTTGGAGTTGAGCTACAGAGGCATTTTGAAGCTCTTGAGGAAGTTGTGACAATTTCTTCATCAGGGTCTCCAGCTGCTGAGTCATAATCTTGTTTTGAGCCAATAGAGCATCTTGAGATTGAAGCTCTAGAATACCCTTCTTTTGAGAATGGGCTCTCTCAGTATAGGATTCATTATCATTAGCTGCCATATTCTCTATTAACTCATACGCTTCCTCTGGCGTCTTCAACTTGATACTCCCACCGGCAAAGGCATCTAACATCAGCTTTGACTGGGATTTAAGTCCTGCCAAGAAAAGAGTGAGTTGTGTAGGTTGATCAAACCCATGAATGGGAGTTTTCCTCAGCAGTCCTTTGAATCTATCCCAAGCTTGGCCTAAAGACTCATCCATATCCTGTTAAAATGCCGAGATTTCCTATTTTCCCTTATTAACCTTGGACTGGAGAAAATATTTGCTCAAGAACTTTGCAACCACATAATCCTAATTGGTGAAGCTATTTTCAGGAAAAGAATTCAGCCAGGCTTTTGCGGGTCCTGCTAGTGAGAATGGGAAGAGACTCAGTCGTATGGCTTCATCAGGAACTTGATGGATCTTCACAGTATTGCATATCTCTAAGAATGTGGCCAGATGAGTGTAAGGATTCTCATGAGACAGGCCGTTGAACTGATTACTCTACACCAGATGAATGAGAGCTGGCTTCATCTCCATGTTGGTGGCATTGACGTTTGGCCTAGCAATACTGTTGATATGGCCTGTGAACGCTACATAATCTTCCAAAGTGCGTCTTTCACGACCTCTACCATCCCCATTAGGATTTTCAGCCATTTCTTCTTCTGGAAAAGAGTCAAGATTTTGAGAAGTAGACGGAAGAGTGTTTGAAGTAGAAGAGTGATGGGCAACTTGTTGTGCTTGAGCTCGTCTTCTCCTTGTGGCACTATTGTTTCTGCGGGCAGTTTTCTCTATCTCGGGATCAACAAGGAGTGGTTCTGAAGATGTATTCCTCCTTGTACGGATCCTACCCTGCATAAACTATAGAGCAACAACAAAAAACAAGCTCGAACTACAAGTTAGCCCAAAATAATGTGCGTATATAAGTAAACAAAAGCAGTAAATATGAACAAAAGAATTTAAGTCTAAATAAGTCAAAAAATCACACAAAAGTCTAGTATTAGACACGGGTCCCCGGCAACGGCGCCAAAAACTTGTTAAAACTTTGGCAAGTGTACTAAATCGCGCAAGTAGTAACCGGTAAGACCGGGATATCGTTTCCCAAGAGACTCGTGTATACTAATTAATTGCGTAATTAGTGACTAATTTAAACTAATGAATAAATCCATATTTTGAGTTTTAATGTATAAAATTAAACTTTGCATAAATAATTAAAATTGAACTTTGGAAGTTAAAGGCACTTAGTGAATGGAAAAGATTAGAAATGATATGACTTGATATTGCCGGGGTTAGAATTCACCAACTATGCTCTCATGCAACTACAATTTAACATCCTCTTTATTAATATGCTAATGCCAACCCACAATATTACTCAAACCCTAATTCCTTAATAGATTGAGCCTAAATTTGCTTATTAAGAGTTCAAGGAATTGACTTTTACTCCCCCAAACTTAAAACCTTGCTTGTCGTCAAGCAAAAAGGTAACTTGGCCTAGATGAACAACACAATTGCAATGATCTAGCAACTCAAGAAAACAAATGTCAATTGTGCTTGCTCTTATTTGAAAGATTGTGTAGCACATGTGTTTCATTAGTAAGGCAAACTAAAGCTATGGTGTTCACAAACAAAAATTTCACAAGTGCATGCAAGAGTTTATAAGGGATCAACAATCATGGCAAAATGTTTCCTTGATCAATGGGAACCACTTCTCACAAGAACAGGTGTTTCACTCAAGCCCACAGGTGTATGGATATAAACAACATTCTCTCTACCATCACAATGTCACACAATTTAACTTTGCTTTTTGTTCAAAATGGCTAAAACTTTCACAAGCATGCTATCATCACAAGGTCTTTTATGGCTTGTATCGTGGCTAGGCTAAGAAGGAAATTTGGTTTTTCAGGATAACAAAAGTGCCTTGAGCTAAGAGAGCAACTAATCAATTCATGAAAGTATTTTTCTCCCTTCTCTATTGAACCATGAAACCAATTCCCAACTTGCTTGCACCAATTTTCTTTTCTGGTAGGGTACGAGGGAGCTACTACCCGTACCCTACCCGCCCCATTGACATCCCTACCCATAGTGTTGCATATTTTTCTCACACCGTAAAAGTAAAGCCATAGAGAAAATAAATAGGTACAATGCAAATGGTGGGCATGAATTGAAATTTTAAAGATCCAATTCGGATCCAATAGAAATCCTAATAATTTATGGTTCGAATTTTGGATCCAAATATATTTTTCTTGTAGAACTAGTTTTTGATTTTTTTAAAATTTATATCAAAATATTTTGATCAAATATTAAATTCAGATTCAAATATTTGGATCAAGTTTTAAATCTAAAATTTATTTTTTTAATAAAAACAAATTAAATTAAATTTTGTAAAATTAATCATGAGTTCAGGATAGCCATCTCAGCCTTCAACTCTGGCGAATCCATCTAGATACTTGGTCTAGATCCAACCATCTTAACATTCGTTTCGGATCGACCTATTTTGACTTTCGGTCTAAGGCGGATAAAATAAATTTTTAGATTGGATCATATTAAATTCTAGATTTAATAAAATAGACTTTAAATGAATTGAATATTTAATAAAATATATTTCAAATGAATCGGATTAGAGTAAAAGTTTTGGCATAAATGGATCTTTTGTCCACCCCTACACAACTAATAGATAAACGAGCCTAACATGATAATATTGTGCCTAAGCATAGTATAAAAGCAAAACATGATTTAGGTGCTTAGGTTTCCTCAAGGTAACGTGGGTTTGTGTCCTTTAGATGACCTTTGTTGACTTTGTTTGATAGTTGATGATAAGGAAAAAGCAGAGGATGCATCCTACGAGCAACTAGATGATTTCGTTAAGGTGTCTCCTTTTTCAACGATGGTGTAGAAAGTTGACTCCATAAACAAAACCTTTTAACTAGGGAGAGACCATCTGCCTCAGGCCAAACTTTTGACATCTCATAAAAGTCTCTCCCCGTATCTTCAGTGGTCATGTTACGCAATTTCCTTACTCA
>Ga0209589_1006689_pt1 | contig 18945 bp, 5 predicted proteins | sample CowpeawhiteBW_FD_187525 | JGI IMG/M metagenome (GOLD analysis project Ga0209589, IMG submission 187525) | Root nodule microbial communities of legume samples collected from California USA - Cow pea white BW (SPAdes) (version 2) | ecosystem: Host-associated > Plants > Roots > Nodule | place: USA...
TATATATATATATATATATATATATATATATATATATATATATTAGTTAATTTAACACTTGTAATGTTTTTCAGTGATATCCTTTCTGCAAAACCCAGACATTTAATAAAGATAATTTAGTTTATACATATACTCTCAGATAAAGCATGTACTAAACTAAAAGTTTTAGAACAGAAGAAGTAGAAATTGTGTCTTATTTTTATTTTTATAAATATTTAATTTATTTTATGTTGATTCAATTAAAATCTTTAAAACTTGTTCATTTAAGATATCAATAAAAAATAATTTAACCAATTGAAATAAAAAAAAATAAACATTCAAAAGTTTGAATTAAAAGTTAGTAAAAGATTAAAATCATAATTTGATCTATTTATTTTTTATGTTTCTCTATTATTTTTATGGTTGTATTCAAGGGATGAGCGATAAGCCCGGAATCAGAGGGTATGCGTTTAAAAATGTCGCACATGTACTGCAACATCACACTCGGGTTTAAATGAAAACCGAACACAAAACAAGTAACGTTTACTTCTATTTTTATTTTTAATAATTTAAACTTTGGTTTTCTGTTTTCAATGTTTTAGTTTCTATTATTAAAAAACTCTAATTTTTTGTTTCGTTTTAATTATTTTACGGTGGTTGAATTTTAGATTTTATATATTCATCTAAGACATCTTTAATAAATTATTTCATTAATTAAATATAAAAACATTTTAAATTGATAATTTTTGTAAAAAAAATAGCGAATTTCTCAAAATCTAAGTATTAAAATCTTAAAAATAGAGAGAAAGATTATACTTTAACTTTTTTTTTTTATACAAAATGTTAGTATATTTTTTTTTATTTAAATATGTAGCTGTATAAAAATAGAAAAACAAATATTGTTAGTGAATGTCCCCTAACTATATCAGAAAAAGTCTAACACCATTATGTATGTATTTGTAAGATTTAAGCATTTAGAAAATAGAAACATATGGTGGTAAATGTTAATATAAATTAGTAATGCCATGTGCATAACAAGTCAACAACTACTTATTTTCAATTTGTTAAACTTTGAGTCAAAGACAAACCTATTAGATGTGATCAAACCCATTATTAATTCACACTTAAGCTTTAACTTTAAAATGAGTGGTTAAAATCTTTGTTAATCACTGGTTAAACCCATTAGATGATATTTTTTTAAATTAGGTGTCAGTCATAAAGACATAATAGCTACAGGCATTATGTTTTCCATGACACTGTATCTGTATATATAGATTTCAGTTATTTTATAGAATTTATCATGGCTATAATAATAGTTTGTAAATTACTGTCAATAATGTTTAAAATCAATTCATTCTTTAAAAAAAATTAATAACACATGTATTTATGTTTTAACTTGTTGAAATATTTATTTTAAAAAAGAAACCAAGATATGTAATTTTTTTGCACTTTATCAACATCGAAAAGTTAGAATTTTCTAGGATTTGAATTAAAAAGAACCGATGTTGTATTTTATAAATATTAAATTTCACCTTTAATTAAATATATACATTAATATAATATTTATTCAGTACAAGTTAAATTAAATGCGTGATCTTATTATAACTTTCTTTTCAAAATATGAATTGTATATAGTAAAGTTTTAGCTTTTAATAGAATTTTTTTTGGGAGAAAACTAAAGTTCAAACAAAAGGAGTTTCTTAATTTGTTTTAATAAATAATAAGATTACGATCAAAAGATTTATCATTCTACTTGTTTTTTTATACAATAATGACGAAAATAATAATTTATATCACTTAATTTAAGTATAAAGAAACACACCTAAAAATAAATATAGTAACATTTTTGTAAATAAGTAAAAAAAGTTATGTTAGACTTTCATTATCGGATATAAAAAACATTATTTACGTCAGACATTATAAAGTTCGATGTAAACGATCTCTTCTTTGTAAGACAATAAGACATCCGACGTAAATTTCTTTTTATGTATCAAATTTAGAGTTTTGCTCCTAATTTCTCATTACACTAAAACATTGAAAATACTTTTGCGAGTTAGGATTTCTTCTCCTGCGACAAAATGATGGTAATTTGGTACTATAAAAAAAATCTTTAAATAGCAACTAATTTTAGGGACAAAAAATAATTGGTCACTATAGTGATTAATTTAGATATTAATTTTTAAACTACAAATTATTAGTTACTATTATGAATAAAAAATTATAATTAGTTTAGGAATTAGACTCTAAATTGGTCACTGAATTAGCTATCAATGTTTTGGTTATCAAAGAAAGTAGTGTCCAAATTGGTCACTAATTAATGTTAGTGATCAATACCTTTAGTAGCCAAAACATTAGTAGCCAATATTATTGACCAATTTAAAGTCTAATTTACAAACTAATTATATTTTTTTATTCATAATAGTGAATATTTCATTGACAACAAAATTTTAGTATATAAATTAGTACCTATCATGGCCAATTATTTTTAGTATCTAAAATTAATTATTATTTAAAGATTTTATTGTAGTGTGGGGATTCATGTATGCGTCATCGTTAGCTTTTGTTTCGTTGTGGTTGTTTACTACATAACTTAGTCATGATTTTGTATGAATGTCTCATTTATTTGTTGTGTTTGTCATTGTAAGAGTATGGCGTAATGGTAAAAAAAGTTTGTGTTTTTTTTCTTACTTTCATGAAATTTAAAATCAAAATCGAACTTCAGTCCTCGCCATTATTAATTTCTTAACTTGATTAAGTTTGGGGTATTGCGTATCAAATGAAGGGTTTTGATAAAATTGAAGAAGAGTTGATGAACAAAAAAAAAAAATCAAACGTAAGACAAAGGTTGCGCCACTCAGAAAGAATATTGAGTTCAACGAGTTCAAGGATATTTCAATTCTAAGGATAATGATTACCGTATAACTTGTATAACTTAACCTTCTTTTTATGAATATCTATTTTAAGTTTGACTTCTTTATTTACCAACTCTTCATCTACTTGATCGAAACCCTTTATTTAATATGAAAGAAGCTAAGAAATGCTTATTTTATTGTAGTTTTTTTAATTGTTGTACACCTTTTTACATTAGACCTAATAGTGTCCGATCTATATTGATATATTTATGTGAAATTTGTAGTAATATTTAGCATAAATTTACGTTTAATGTAATTTTATGTCATGTATTTTTGATGTAACGCAAATTTACATGTCCTACCATAAAGACAAACTTAAAATTGACGCAAGTTATACTAAGATCGTGTAATTTTAAAAAAAAATAGTATGTCATATTTTATCATTTACAATATCATAAGGAAACTTATTACACAATAATTTAAATTAATAGTAAATATTTTGTGAGATATGAATATGTTAAGAAAATATTAATCAAAACAAATAATAATAATTATTAGAGCAAGATGATGATATAGATAATTGAAAATTCATCAAGTCAAATAAATAATAATAAGATAAGATAAAAATTTAAATGAAGAAATAATTAGAACAAATCGGTGGAGGAAAACATTTATAATTATTCACCAAGTTTTGAAATTTAATCACTGCTTATCTATCTACATAGGAAATTTATTTAAATTGAGGAAAAGAAAATAAAAGAATAAGACAAAAAGGAAAAAAAAAAGAATTAGAATGAAAAGTTAGACTCTCTATATTATATCGAAGATAATTAATGAACATTTTGTATAAAATGTGTAGGATTAAAAAGAAAAGAAAGGAATAAATTGGATTTAATATGTGAAATTCCTGATTGAAAATTTTATTAAATTTGCATGTCCATACCAGTGTCATAATGTGTTACGTTGTTAATTATATAAAGAGCACATGTTATCAATTATGACTAATGTATAATTGATGATGTTAAGGTTTTTCTGTAACATTATACACAACATGAAAATAATCAATTACAATGGGAAATAGTTAGGTAGGTGCATCACAGTATGAAACATCAGTAGAATGAGAATTTAGACAACAACAATTAACTACCTCACTTTACTCTCATTTCTCAACAGAATGCGATGATAAATATTCAAACTAGCTATAATTAGGAGTGATAATGTGAATTACATGTATGGAAGGAAAAACCTACTAACAATTTGAATAAATAAAATTAGTTTAATAAATCTAAATATAGAAAAAAGTAGAAAAAGTTGTTAATTTAATTCTCCAACCAAAACAAATAATAGTTTAATTTAATTCTTCAACCAAAAATCTCCCAAACCACATGAACATCCCAAAAACCTGGTTGGTCGTTGCGAAAATTTCATGTGAAAACCATTGCAAGTAGCATACCATTATCATGAGACAAGCATCAAATCAACATTGATTGATTGGAATTGATACAGAATCCACTCATAACAGCAACCCACTCACTGTATACCAACTTCTTCCTTGAACCTCTTAGCAGTACCCTTCCAAAAATCAGAAACTATTATCTTAAATAATAATAATATTTTAATTTATTTATTTTTATTCATTTTTAACCTATCAATTCTATAATTCTTAAATTATTACATCACATTATTTAAAAAAATTAAAATAAATAAGTAAAAAAATTAATCAAAATATTATTATACTTTTTCAAATAACGTGAGAGTGTATGAATAAACCAAACAAACTGATGACAAACACTGCGGCATGATGCAAAGAAACAATTTGGTTGAGAAATAAGATTGGAGCTTAACTACCAACTAGATTTTATCGTCAAATGATTTCATTTTATGGCACGTGCTGACATATATTATTTATTATTTACATTGATAAACAAAAACTTTGTATTTATGGTCATCTATACAAATTAGTTAAACACAGCCATCTTAGCATATTGTTATGGGTCACAAGAATATAATTCATCCATTTAAACTCTAAAAAAGAAAATTCAATTTATTTAAGACATTTCACCGTTTCTAATTATTAATACTGACAAAATACTCTAATTGAGACTAATATAAAAATAAATTAACACAATTAGAAAAACTTATAATGTATAAAAATATGATAAAAATAAATGACACAAATAGTGAATAAAATATAAATAAAAGCACTTCAACACATTTAATTTTTAAAATTTAAAATGTAGGCCGTATAAATAACTTAAATTAATAATTAAAATTTATACATTCAAAATTATCTATAAAAAAATTAGTCAAATATAATAATCTAAATATATTATCACCTAATAAAAAAATGAGTTTAATTCATTTTTTAATATCCAAAAAATAAAATAAAAATATAATTCATCAAATACATTTAATCCTCTTCGTAACCATTATCGATTAAAAATTATTTTACTACAAATTTGACAAGCTAATAATTTAAAAAAATATATTTTATAAAAAATATAACACAAGATTAAATAAAAATATTTTCATTAATACATATATTATCTAAATATTTATTTTGTTATATATGATATGTTCCTTAATTTTGTAACTATAATAGAAAGTTATATAATAATTTTAGTTTTAAAAAAAAGTATATTTGTCTTGATAAATATTGTTTCAGTAGTGTGAAAATTATGTCAAAAATTTAAAATAAATATTTTTTAAATTTTACTCTTCATCATCGTCTATGTGTCATATAAATGTCATTCAGACTTCATAGTATAGGATTTGTTAAGGATAGTATTGTTTTCACACTTAACAAATTTTTTCACACATTTTACATTTCTTGTTTTATCTTTTAATATCTCTATTTAAAAATAGATAAGATAATTTTTTTGATGATCAAAATATTCTTAAGAATGGATTGTATAAAACTAGTATAAAAAGAACATTTTCCATTTTTTAAAGTTCACATATCTATCACTAAATACTCTTAAAATGGATTGTACATAACCAGTATAAAAGAAAAACATTTTCCATTTTTTAAATATATATATATATATATATATATATATATATATATATATATATATATATATATTTATATATATATATATATATATATATATATATATATATATATATATATATCACTGTCAAATACTACATATTGGACACAGATAACGATTACGAGACATGATTATTATTCAAATAACTCAGTTGAAGAGGTTTAAGAGACGGATCTAAGTTTCACACGATTGTTATTGAAATACGAAGAGACCTTTCTGGGCATCATAGGTTATATTTGATGAGGAATGATGATTTACAGTCCTTATAACAGTCGGTCAGTGAAGAAGAATATACGAGGATTTGGGCTGGGAAATGGATTGAAACAAAGTTAGAATGACTTATAGGTTGGTAACGGGAAAAGTGATTAAAACTGCAAAAGGAAGAAAATTAGAGACTACCTGAAGATCAACATATTTTTGTAGAGACTGTGAATAAACATCACTTTTCTACATGCAGAGACAAGGATGCAGTGTCCTGCTACTGTGTTGTTTGTAAGGCAAACATCGAAAATATTTGTCATGTTCTTTTGTTGCAACCAGAGCCAAGAATGCTGACAGAAAACTGGTGGTATATGATGGGCTGCATTTGTAGGACAATTGATTATTGATTCTGAACAGACCACTACAATATTGTGCTTTATATTCTAAATAGAATCAACTTTGAACAGATAGCTAGCTTTCCAATCATGTTGTGGTGATTGTGGAAGAATAAACATGAATATGGGAAGGAAAGAACAACCGTGAGAGTAACAAGTCATTTTGTATGGGAAATCAATTATTGGCCTAATGGAACCAAGTACGTGCCAAGGTGCAAAGCAATTACCAGGCATAGCATCGGTGTTCTCCAAATCCAGGGATCATAATAAACTGTTGGGAGGCTAAGCATTGGAACTCCTTAAAGCTATATATTGGTTTACCAAACAACAATACACAGATATCATAATTTAAGACAGATGATAGACAAAGTGAATGGTAATATACAGGACTATTCGGGACTTGAAGCTATTATTTTTCATTATAAGTATTTAATCTCGCACAATCCAAACTAGAATTTAGATAAACATGCAGTCCATTTTTTAGCAAGGACACCATCAGGATATACAAATCTCATGAGACATAATTATGCTTCTATTTATATTCAAAATTTGATAATTAATAATGAGATATAATATGTCCAAAAAAAAAAAAATCTGACCGTAGGTGCAAACAGTTCACATTCCCCATGAATAAGGTTTGATAAATTCATAATCGGAAAAAAAAAAAAGTTTTCAAAAATAAAATATGAATAAGAAGCATAAGACTAAAGTTTCGTAAATAAGACAAAAATTAAAAACAGTTTACAATTTCAAATTTTTTAGAATATAAAACTCCATAAATAGTTAAAAGTTAAATTGCATACGGTTAAAAAGTGATAAAATGACAAGTTCATTTATTAATTTCATATTTATATTATTATATTTTGAGTATATAAAGAAATAGATAAATCATATAAAAAAATAGATAAAACATATAAACTTCTTATAAAAGAAGAAATTCAAATTCTTTTCATAAATAAATTAGGTTTTTCTTTTCTAATAATAGTTGGAATCATTCTAAATGGCCTACGATCTTCTCGAGCAATAAAGTCATAATACACAAACCAATAGATCGAATGAGTTAAAAATAGATGAAAATATCATTAATATCATCTTCTCACCCTGACCATTGTCCATTAATGTGTTAAGAACATGAATATGTAAAGTGTGAGGATTTACAGATTTTAATAAGCTCATGGTACTCACCTTTAATTATTACAAAACCATCTGAAAGGTAAAGTCTCACCTGTATACACCATTTCTTTCAGCGGCTGCAGTTAAGAATAAATGGTTGACAAAAACATTGACATTTAAGTTAGCTATGTCACAAAGATTCAAGATTCATGTCCCAAATTGAATGATCTCTAAATATCAATTTTTAGAGAAGTCCACATACTCAATTTTGTACATAAAAGGAAAAGAAATAAAGAATTATAAAATTAAGATTTCTATTTAGAAACAAAAACAAAATAGTTGGTTGATACACAATTATATACCAAATAGTTACTCATAGAACATGTCCTACATTGTTCACCTCCAGCTAACATTTTTATCGCAACGACCACAAACTTGTACCTATCTTTATTCCTAACTTTCGATAAAAATATAATGGTATAAAATCATGATTTATTTTAAAAGTTTCACGTTACATCAATAATATTTTGTACTCTTTCTCCGAGTTAATGAATTATAATAAAAGAAATTAGTCATATTGAATAAAAAAAAAACCATACATATCTACTTACTTATCATGAGATAACACAAATGCTGCCGAATATCAAATTCAAAATTAAAAAATGACTAATAAATCATGCCCGGAAACAGTGCAAAAAAAAATTTGCACATTACACACGGCAGGAGACTCTCACTTCCTATCTTCCATCAGAAAAGAAAAGAGAGGATAAACATATCCCAGGATCTTCAAACCTGCATTTTAGTTTCTCGTCCGGCAAAGTCACGATCTGCCAATGCCGACATAGATAATCACTTGCATATCAGAGTTGTTTCATAGTATCTCAGAAAGTGCTCACGCAACATACAAGTTAGACTCGAAAATATCCCACAAGAACGAAACATAGTAAAGCTTATTAAGGCTAATTATTCCGTTAACAAGTGCAGCATACTTGAGCTAAAATGACTAAACACTGAAACAAAAATGAGCCAGTTTAGATGAAGAACAAGAAAATCAAAGAAAGCTCAATCAAACAATTAAATTGAAAGCAATAGATAAATGAAAACAAGCTCGGAAACAATGCCCAAATCATCACATAATCATTAATCTTTCCACTATCTCACCTCTTCTCACTTAACATCAGTGATTCATATTATAGGCATAGTAAGCTTCCCAATCTTAGCACATAAATATTGAAGAGTCTAAGTAGAACGATGAACAATGGACAACAAAGGAACATGAATAATGAATAAGAGAATAAAATTAAGAATATCACCTAGTTTTCGCGAGTCTTAGAAGGTGAAGATTAAAATATGAAGAAAACACTTGGAGAAGATTGCTTCTAATGCAACCTTTGAACAATTAACAAGGCATTACAATGAAGTCAAATTCCATGATGTAATAGAACACCTAATGACTGGTATATAAGAGACACTGTACACATAATTAGAGAGAAAATATATAAATATAAGCATAACAACCAATTAATTGGCCAGAAGATAGCAAATGGAGGGGATTGCAATTGCATCTGTGATTCTTTAAGGTGATTGTCGAGAACAAATCAAGCTTTTCCAAATCCGAGAGTAAGCTCCAATTCATCCATTCCCACCTCGTGTATTCTCTCACCCTCCCAAGGCTTCACTCTGCCATTCTCGAAGTCAAAATCGGACACTCCTCTGGCTATCTCCGCAACGGAACCCCACTGTACGCCCTCCTGAGCAGGGATCTGGTGCATAGCGGGTTTCATGAGGTTAAAGGTAGGGGAAGGGGGGCCGGCGGCGGTCTGACCCTGAAAACTAACCCAACGGCCGGAGGCAGAGTCGACGGTGGAAGCGTCTGACTCGTCGCACTCGGGGATGGTGGAAGTGGCGACGTGGTGGCGGCGCGAGGGGCTGGAGGGGGCGGAGGTGGCGAAAAGAGGGTGGCGGAAGGAGGCGTTGGAGAGGGAATCGAAGTCCGCCTTGCGCTTGGAGGTCCGGGGAGAGGAAAGAGGTGGGGTGACAGGGGCGCTGTTGGATATCCTGAGAGGTGGGAGGTTGGCGGGGATTGAAGTTATGTTGCGGATGAATGGGATGAGAAAGGAAGAGGGGTTGGCGTCAATGCGAGTGGGGCTGGGGAAGGAGGAAGAGGTTGGACTAGCGTGATAGGAAGGCACAGGACTCGGGAATGAGGAAGATTGTGGACTTGGCTGGATCGAAGAACACGCGCTTATGTTGGGTGGAGTGCCTCCAATCTCACTTCCCGTGGGTCTCTTGCATCCCTGCGTCAACATAAATGGTAACAATTAATTATCCATTATCGTGGAGAAAGAGTGAGCGCAGATCTGAGGCTGTGATGTGATGAGACGAGTGATTATGGAGTTTTACCTTTCTGTAGGTAGTGCCATCTTCTTCCACGATCCAGCCAGCTTCTGCGCAGAGAGCCTTGAGGACCTCGTTGTTGTCGCAGTGTTTGGGAAGCTTGTAGTTCCCCTGAGCTCGAAGGCCTGCGTAGATCTTAGCCGCAATCGCTCTCCGTCTTCTTTCTCTCCTCTTGTTGTTCTCCCTCTCCTTCCATGTCGGCATCCTCCCCGTCGATCCGCCTCCGGTCATCGTTCCGGCCAACACAAGCCCGCTCCGCTTCCCTCTAGACGTCAGAACAAGTACAGAAATTGTGTGTATGCTGGTGCCTATGTGACCGGAACAAAAACCTAGGCGAGGTTGATTCACGTTTATTTGTGCTACCGCAGATGAAGAAGGGGAAATGGAAAGGTTGCTTCCCTTTTAGATTCTTCTCTTCTCTCTCCCACCCTTTTCACACTGCCGTAGTTTTCACTTCATTAACTCTATTTTCTTTTTTCTTTTCCTTTTCACTACCACATATATATTCTTCCTTTTAGAATGCAGGAGAACGGAAGAGACACGGAGACCAAGATAAAAATATTACCATACTGGTAATGATAAAAATGGTTCTTAAAACATTCTGAATTTTTTTATTTCATCTAACCACATATTATACCATATTATACCGCGGTTAAGTTCTCTAACTAAAACTCTACTAAGCAACAATACATTTTTTATATAGTTTAATGTACTAATCAAAATCCAAATTAACTGCAGAAAAATCATATCCTGGTTTTAAAATTTAATTAATAGAAACTGAACGGAAATAAACACATCAAATTCATTCGATTTTTAATATGTTTGTTTAATGATTAAGAAGATTGTTAAAAAGGTTGATTGGGATAATTTAGAATTGTTTTTTGTGCATATTATAATACGTATTTTCACTTCAAATTCCTATTTGCCAATTAATAATATTACAAACCTACATTTTAAGAAATATAATTTTATTTAGCTTTTTCGTTAACTGTGAATTGTATTAGTTCTTTATGTTTAAAAAAATTTCTTACTAAAAAATAATGAGAAATGTTTGAAAAGAATCCCAAGCAATACACGCCAAATGTACAAATCATCGTTGTATCCGAAAAATGATTTTGTTAGGTATATAAGTATCACTTAAATGACTCTTTTTTTTTTTCGCATAGGAGTTTTTTCTTTTTCAATACACGTGATTAAAAGTGAATACTAATCAACGCGATGAAAGAATTCAATCTCTACTAATTATGTCGTGTCTTTTTTCTTCGATGATAGATTGAAATAAATATGCAAATCTTTACAATAAATTATTAACATTCAATATTTTCTTAAAAAGCAGTTTTTTTTTTCTTTTTCTAAATTTGTCTGAAAACAAACAAGGTGTTAAGGTTTGAATATAAAATGATGGTGAAACAATTAGTGGGAACGCGTGGAGCCCATAGTAGTTGTTTGTAGTCCATGTGTGATGAGGAATTAGTGAAATAGTAAACGCAAGCAAATTTAGGAAGATGAATTAATAAGTTTGGAAGTAAAATGCAATTAATTTAATATAATGAGGTGGAATTTGATTTAAGTGGCGTGTTGGAAAAAAAAAAGTTGGTTGAAATAGGAAATATAGCATCGGTGACCTAACTCACCTTCCCTTCATGGAAGGCACATGAGGTGTTGGTTAAGAATTAGCATCCTTACATCCTTACAGTGTAGAGCTGTAGCCGAATCACGGATACCACAGTCCACTTCTGCGGCGAGGACTTCCCCACATGACTCTTACCAAATACAGGGGGGGCCCTCCCTACACCTAATGGTGAGGTGCCCTATACCCTAGGTCTGCCACATTAAAATATAAATATATTCAACCTATGTGAGAGAGAATATGTTCCAGACAGCAGTGTCAGTTAAAAATATATATACTGATGGAAGGAATCGAAATTTTACACACAATAACTGACAGAGATTTCTTATATATGATTTGCGACTCTGGGTATCATGTAAACATTGTTTCTTCTGCTTTTGTCACGTTCATTTGGTAAGAAAACCACCCAAAAACTTTGTGGTGGTGGTGGTACAATAGTGTAGAGTAACAAGACGGGTCAAAGTAACGTTGCATCCCACATGCAAATAAATAAATTTCATGTGTGAAGAAAGAAACGGAGATGTACATGCACATCAGAAGCGCCCCAGAAATGGGACCCATGTAGAGATATACGCATCCCTATCATTGTCTATATTGGTTTCAATTAATACCGGAAAACCCAGAAGAAGTGCACGATCGCTTCCCATTTTTATATATAAATATTTATGACCAAACGGAATAACCATAAATTTCAATTCAGAATAAATATAGAACGTTCACACGTGAAATGGAACGTGAAATGAAACACGTAAACACCTCTTCATATAATGTGTGGATGACCCCACTACCCGTGCCAAAGGTTCATGCATCCTGTTGGAGGGATATTTATATTTATATAATATACTTCTTTCCAACCAACGCAGCGTTGTTGTTCTAAAAAGCTTAATTACATACATAATTAAGTTTGATTAGTGTATAATTAATTATATGGATGTGAATAATTAAGAAAAAAAAAGATGAATTAAGAAGAAGGCGATGATGATTGGGAACATGCCCCGTTCTCCGGTAATTGGGGATTGGTCTGACGTGACGTGATGTTTAGTTGGAAGGAGCACAGATACGGACAAAGCAGGAAATGGGAGAGTGTGGGATGGGACCCATGCAAGGGGGGTTGAGTCGGCTCCACACGTGCGACACAGAAACCCATAATAAAGAAAGTCACAGCGTGGGGGGGACCACCTTTGACGTGTCGACTGGTGTGGCTCTCACAGAGGATTCCCACGGCTCGGCGCGCCATTCCATTCTTTTCATGGTACAGTACCCACCATATTAGATGCCCTTATCATTTCTGACTCACTTTCACTCTTCTTCTGCCCTCTTCCTCAAGTCAATTTTCCAGAGTTGTTCAAACTTCAATTCCTCAATTATTATTAATAATACATAACACACCTTTCAATTTTAGATCACAACAACAAATTTACTTTGACTAACTTTCATGCTTCCTTCTCAATAAATCAATCTCACTATTACGTTATTTTCGATTTCTCTTCATTTCCTTTTTAATTATGTTAAATGGATCTCTCTCCCCCCCTCCTCCTATCCTTCAGCCAACCAATCAGAGATCATTGTGTATATCCCATTTCATAAAATTCACTTTTTTAAAACACACTGTTAGTCAAACATAAATTTAGGAACATACAATGAAACCTAATTATTATAAATTGTAACTCCTTCCTACTATTCTTCAACTTCTCCCATCCTATTTGTTTATTTTTCAAATCTTGACTAAATGCAAAACTTGACATTCAAGAAACACGTAATGTCCGAGAAAAGCGTTTGATTAGTGATAAATGAATATTGCGAACTGTTCATTAGTACGCTAAAGATATTGGGTGGAGGATTAAAAATGGTTTTATTCAAAATATGGCATTTAGTAATATCAATTTAAGTTTTCCATGATTTTCAATAGAAACGTTTATTTTATATTTTTTATCCAATAAAGACATAGCCAAACTAAATAAATGTGAAGACTACGGGGGTCCAATAATAATAAAAGTAAGAGCAATAAAATAAGGTAGGGAGTAAGACTTTGCACACGTGCGTTAGGAAGGAACCAACGGGAACCGTGTGGGAACCACGGGCACGTGCCCTCTAGTCTGTTGAATTATATGCTAGATCCTTGTCTCAATTTATTTATCTTATTTAAATTAATGCATAGTACATTTTAAGAAGACAACTAGTAGCTATATTAATTTTCTCATTAAAATATTTTGATCTAGCTCACATATTCCTACTGATTACAAACTATATACAGTTATAATTATATATTTACCGGTGTCTTGGAATATTATTAAGAAAACTAACATATAAAATGAAAATGCGCGCCTTTCTTGAAAGAATTAATTTTATTCTGGAAAACATAAGCAGAATATTTTAGTTGCACGCTTGGTAGAGATAAATAAAATAAAAGTGGAATTTTCTTTTGCTGCGAATTAAAGATATTTGCGATAAATAGCTGAAATTTGAAAATGTTTTATATGATGAAATATAAATTAAGTCACATCACATACACTTTTTCTATGTGCTGTTTCCAAGACGACCAGGTCTACAATAGCGGAGGAGAGCACGTGGGGCTGGGGGTCCCACACAGATGGATTGATTGAGTCGTGAGCTCCATAAATTGGAGAGAACACACTTTAAACAAAAAATAAAAATATCATTCAAAACAATGCTTATTTTGTATCCCATTCAGGCAGTGTTTATATTTTATATTTTTTAATTAACGATTATATATTTCTTTTTAATTTATCCTCTCTCTCCAATTGTGATCTTGAATTTTCTCAAGTTATCATTGGTAGAAACATCTCTTCTCCTTCCGTAGTTTAAGAATATTTTAAGAATAAAACACTCTCAAAATATGACGTTGATTTTTTTTACTTAAATGGTCTTCGATTTAAGATACTAAAATTCCATTTTATAATGTTTTTGAAGTGAAGTTATCCATTATTTGATTGATTTAATATAATCGATAACCTTCTGTGACAACTTAATTACATTTCAAATAACAATCAAAGAAAACGATAACTATAATTTTCGTAATCCATAGTTGATCATGCGTTATGGTAGTCCATTATAAAGTTCAAAATTAAATGATGACTGTTGTACGGAATGAATTTATCTATATTACTTATATATTGTATAGGTGGTGAATAAATAAATTTAGTTGAACTCATTGAAACAATGTTTTTTTCTTATATACATATGGAATAGCGTAACTCATTAATTGATTTATGACGTATATAAAAACAATCAAAATGGTTTAAACGTAATAATTAATATTATTAATTAATCCATAAATTAAAAAGAAAAAAAATCTGTAAACATGATAGATTCCTGTTATTTTTTAAGTTAAAACTATAAAACCTAAAATAGATGAAATACTACTACGAAGTTTTGTATTGATAAAAATAACCAACCTCGTCCATTCAAATGTAGTGAATGAATTTTTGTTTGACTAAATACTTAGTCACAATATTTGACTAGAAACTCTCAAAGATATTTATAACCCCTTAAAAATATCAACTATTTGGTTATGTCGCATTTCACATTAATTTTCCTCCATAATTTAAAAAAAAAAAACGATCTCAAGCTTCTGGGCTTAAAAAATGTGAAGGCCTTTTTGTTCTTCAACCCTCAGGTCAACTTCCAAAAGATAAAACCAACCAAATATATTAGGAATTTGTTAGGATTTTTTTAATATGAACAATTATAAGATACGAAAATAAAAAATAATTAAATATATTTTTATAAGTAAGAATTAACTTGTGCATACATTTAAAGCATCTTTTAAAAATTAATATATAACTTAATTAGAAGTGCTGATTAAAAAATAACCATCGATGATATCTGATTGAAAGTATTTTCAGAAATAGTGAAATATAATCTAAAAGTAGGTTAACACAATCCAAATAAAAGGTGGAAACAAAAAAAATTATATTGTAGTAATTCACTATTGAAATGAGATTATAACTTGATTAAAAACAAACCTGAAAATCCATTAAGAAGCTGTATTCAACTTTAACCATCTTTCACGAAAAAAAAAAAAACTTCACTCTCTTTTATTCTTTGCAAATGTTATTACAAAGTCCCAAATTAAGATAATGTTGATATATTAGCAATTATTACTTATTTAATTGCATCCTGCAGATTATGTGAATATATAATTAAGAAAATATTTCAGTATTCATTTTATTATTTTTTTCATCTGAAGAATATTACAGTATATTTGGCAATCTCTCATTGATGCTTTTATTACGCATATTATGAGAAGATTTAGACAGCAAATAACCTCTTACCCAAATTTCTTTGGGGCCTATGTTAAGCCTGTAAAGAAAAAAAAAAAAAACTCTGAATTTTATTAATATATCTCATTTTTTGTTTTTTGAAACTGAAAAATTATATTTTGGAATTATTAAAATTTTAATCAAAAATAATTTTTAAAATGGATCAAAATTTGAAAATATACTTTTTCAAAAGTTAATTTTAATACATTCAGGCCGTATTCTGTACAGTAATATTTTACATTATCGATATTTGAATTTCGATGCTGACAAAAAAGTTTCAGATGAAATAATATTTGAATTTTTGTTCAATTTTTCAGTGAAGTCATTCCTTCCATTTAGAATTTTTTCATGATTATGATGTAAGTATCATAGATTATTCCAAACAATGCAAAGGTTGTATTTTAAAGGTAATTGGTGATCTATTTCTTTTTAGGAAAGCAGTTTCTCAAATAAGTTACAATTTTAACACTTTAAAAATAACTTATATAATGAATAAAAATTGCATCATCTCATAAAATAATTTTTAAAAATCTTAAACTTTTAACGCATTCGAATATTATTTTCCAAAAACATTACACTTGAAAAATATGAGTAACTTTGAAAATTTTCAGGCCCAATCCGTTAATGTCCTTTTTGTAAACAGCGAGAGGAAAAACTTAAAAACCGTGAAGCCCAATTTGTCGAGAGCTTCTCTTATCACGGGCTGGCCTTCTTCCCCAGACCACAGACAAACTATAGAAACTGATTAAAATTTACTAAATATTATTTATGTAAAAAGACTATATCATTAATCAGTCAATTTTTTTAACGACCTATAAAATAATTTTTATAATTTAAGAAATATAAATAAACGATAATGTTTTATTTATTTATTCTATTAATGCATATCTATTTATCAAAATATAGCTGTTTGGGAGAAAATATTTGCTAATTTACAAATAGTATAATATAATTAGTAGGTGACAGTATAGAAAATACTTGTTTTTAACCAAACAAATTATAGATATTTTTTTCACAGTGATACTTATTTGTTAAATTATAATTGATGATATGAAATAAAAATTAAACGTGATTAAATAGAAAAGTCAACCAAGTTTGTAAGTCATTTTCATCTGTTTATAAAATAATAACTACAATTAAGTGATTAAAAATATGTACAGTATTTGTTGGCCCAATTATCTTGCTACAGTTATTGGCTTCATTACCATAAGTTTTGTTTAATTTTTTTTGGTCTGTATGGTGTCCAATCCCTTCGTAAATTCTCGTGTGCCGGCTACACTAAGAACAATTAAGAAGAAAATATAAATAATATTTGAAAATTATTGGTAAAATTATAAAAAACAAAGTTATAAAAAAGTTTGCTATCTGATGTAATAATAAAAATATTATTTATTAATATCCTTAAAATACTGATGAAAAACTTAATATCCTTAAAAAATCTCCAATAAAGCTTGAATAATGAAACTGAATAGAATTTCAAACTATAAATAAATAAATTAGGCACAGGCCTAATGTAGGTAACACGTTGCTTCGCAGGACCAGTATGTAATAATAAAAAAATCATTTATTAATATCCTTAAAATACTGATAAAAAAGTTAATATCCTTACAAAATGTCCAATAAAGCTTGAATTTCAAGGCACAGACCTAACGTAGGTAACACGTTGCTTCGCAGGACCAGTACGAGAAAATGAGATTGAATCCACTTCGAACTGAATATACATATATTTAATTTATTATTTAAAACTAGAAAATTCAGCAGAAATAATGTTGGCAATATATATTTGTATTTACACGTTCTTATATATAGACACGTCTTACTAATTTATTTATTTTTAAAAAAAAAATCTCACACGGATTATTTTTTAAAATAAGAACTGTTTGAAAAAAGTAATGAATTAAAAAAATTAATATAACAGTGATGAAATAAATAGGTGCGTACGTTGACCTTGAAGTATCGTTGCATGAGGAAGAAACAATGGAGATGATAATGTCTATGATTGAGTTGAGACTTTATCATTTTACCTAGTTTCCAAATATATTTATAGGTTAGTGTAGAGACAGATGCAACATCGTACATGGACAGATTGATTTTGTGTTGTTGGCCTTTGGTTTGTTTATTTAGGATATAAAAATACTGAAATCGAAAAACAAGAGCACGTGCATCGGAATTTTCATTTAGGCTTTGTTCAGTTAAATCTGTCGATAGTTTGATACGTCAGATCCGCCATGGACGCAGCTTCGGAGACCTTTGTCTGATTTCCGCTTTCTTTGGTTTTCACTCGTAATGCGACTGAGTCCTACTCCGAGGCATAACCCTGTTTTTCCAACAAAATCTCCATTTCTCAGTCTCTCGTTCTCAAACCATGAAGTGAGTATTTTAGCTTTTCTTCTCTCTCGAATCGATAATACTGTATTAGTTAACTATGTTCATGCTCTGATGTTTGAAAAAAAAAAATGCACGAGCTATTCATGTAACGAAGGAAACTAAGAAAAGGGGAAATATTGTAAATGCAATGAATATGTGGTGTTTGAGGATATTCTTATTGAAGCTGTCTCTAATTTATTTGGCACGTTTATTCTTCCATCTTTTTCGGCTTTCTGTTGAAATCTGCATAATCTTTAGCTTTCGACTTTTATTTGATTCAGACAACAAGTATTGAATTGAAGTATGTTTATGTCCACAAGACTCGTTCCACTTGTCAAAATAACATAAGCGAATTTAGTTTGAGGGTAATAAATATGTTTCCTTAATTCAAATTCATATATCTAACAAGAGTTAAACTTTATCAGTGACTGTGAAATTTAGGGATCATTTGCGGCCTATGGTTCCTTCTGCACATAATAGCATGACATTGTTTAGGTTTATGGAGATAGTTGATTAATTAATCACAACTAAGACCAAAATATTGTATTGCTATAGTTTCTATCTAATGTATTGGGATTTTCTAAGCTAGGTTCTTCTTCAGGACAATGAATTGTTGATGGTTTTGAATCTATCCATGCGCTTCGGAACTCTTTTTTTTTTTTTTTTTTTTTTTTT
>Ga0209589_1006701_pt1 | contig 18929 bp, 7 predicted proteins | sample CowpeawhiteBW_FD_187525 | JGI IMG/M metagenome (GOLD analysis project Ga0209589, IMG submission 187525) | Root nodule microbial communities of legume samples collected from California USA - Cow pea white BW (SPAdes) (version 2) | ecosystem: Host-associated > Plants > Roots > Nodule | place: USA...
ATATAATATATATATATATATATATATATATATATATATATATATATATATATATATATATTCTTTTTATGTGTATAATTCCTATAATTGTTATTTCAGCAGAAAATAACAAATCGGTTAAGTGAGATCAAACCACATTTTGATTGAATACAAAGAGACCTGTAAAAGTGTCAATTTTGATTTCGTAAATGAAAATTATAAATTTGACTATCTTAATTTTATTTGTCAAATTTCAATATTTAGTTTTCAGTAAAATAATATAATTAGAACTTAATAAAATTAATGTTTGTGAAGAAAGAGTAATAGGAAAATGAAAATTTATAATTAATTTAGATATCTTTTTCCGTACAATAGAATTAAATTTTTGTTAATGAGTATTCCATTAAACTTTGCTATATTCCAATTCAAACCACTACATTCTCTACCCTAAGTAAAACATAAGAACAATGGTATTCCATTCTCTACCCTAAGTAAAACATAACAACAATGGTATTTTGACGTTAGAATTTCTTTTTACTATGGTTCATTATTTTTTTTCATATAAAAATTGTCAAATGGTGTTCAAAACTTTTTTTCCAAAACATAACGTCAATTATCCAATGTTTAGGTTGCTCCATTTAATTTTATTTCTTATTGTTATATTTGTTTCACTTTCTATTAAGCATTTAAATTTAACTATACATTGTATAGTTTTCTGTATGCATTCATTTTCCCTCCAAAGCCTTTGCTTGCTGGTAGAAAAATTGGACAGAGAAAAACAAATAAAAAAAATGATATGCTCACTTTACAAATTATTTTTATAAAATTGACTTAAATTTAAAGTTCACTTCTTTATATATTTTTATTTATTTTTCTTAAACCAAACACATTTATCTGTATCTATTTTTTTTTTCTAATTAATTTTTCATTTGAATGTAATATATGTATAGCTTATTTTTCTTAATTTGCAAGATTACCATATAGTCCCTAAAATATTCATTTAAAAAAAGAATGAGGAGAAATGAGGTCAGTAATACTTATCCAGTTGTTTTAGATTCTTAAATTGTTGTATGAACTTGTCTTATTGGTCATGGTCTAAGCAGCTTCAACAAATAACTTGGTGCCAAAACTCCATTAAAATATATACAGCTTCACTTCAAACCCAACACAAGTCAACATATTACTAAAGAGAATGAAGATGTCAACGCTGAGCCAATCTGCACTGTATTCTTCTTAATGTAATTACTTCTTTTTCTCTACCAAACTAACCTCTGCATGATGCAAAAGCTTTGAAAAATTTAAGAATACCGTGTTGCAAACAACGAAATTGAATTTAAGTATTTTAAATAATATTTTGACGTTATTCTAAGTTCTATTGGAACGATATATTCGTACTCACTCCAATGCAGAATCTCCATATTTTATATATATTCTTTTAAACAACGCGTTGTTGTGTCTTGATGTTGTTTTAAATCTTTGTTTATACGTTTGGTCTCCTCAATAATGCACCTTCTCCCTTGGCTGCATCTCTTCCCGTAATCCAAAATTTTACACCTAAGTTTTACTCCATTTTTGTATTCAAGAGTAGTTAATCTCCCCATCACATTATTCCTTTTCATTCTTCTGAAAAATGGACTTTAACTAAGATTAGGTAGCAATTAAAAAGAATAAACAACTCTTGTTGAATTGTGAGCTATCAATCAAACTCTAAAAGTTGAAAACATTCTTTAGAGCGAGCGAGACTATTATTAGATAAATGATAAATAAATTTCTATGTGTAAGGATAAGAAATAAATTTTTAATAGTTTAACTTAATTTTATAAAATTTGTGAAATTTGTATTTATTTTATACCGTAAATTCATCTTACTTTTATATTATATATAATTTTTAACATATTTTATACAATAAAACATATATATCTCAAAATTAAGAGTACATATTAATAGTAATTTGATAACGATTCGATAACAAACAAGTGACATAAAAAATTCAAAAAATAACACATTACACTTAAATAGGTTATCTAATGACATTTTAATAACTATTATTAGATATGATAAATAAATGTGAATTTAGTGCAAATGTGGTTAACAAATTAGAATGACCTTATTTTTCAAATTTTAGGTTGCAAGAAGTTCATGAGAAAGGTCAATGATGACATGCACTATAACGTGCAAGTAGCGTTTAGGAAAGGGAAAAAAGGTAATTATTTGCACGAAGCGTAGGCACCTAAACTTTTTGTAGTAGTGACCACATATATAGTGGAAGTATAGAAGCGTGAATAAAAAAAGCGTAGCATTTTGAAAACAAGCACTATTGGGTTAGTACCAAAGTAGATAACAAAAGTCTCCAACCACATTTTTCTTCTAACACTCCCATAAATACCACCAATATTGGGAAAACGAAAAATAAGGAAAATGTTACAAAAACTCTTTTACAATAAACGTAAAATTTAGTAAGGTAAATGCAATACATTACATCATGAATATATATTTAAATAAATTTCTCTGTAAATACTTTATAAAATAAAATAAACTTCTCTAAAATGTAAATTTAACTTGTGTATAATTTAAAAATAAGTGCTTACATTTTTTATTTAAAAAAACTACCAATTAACTAATAAACAAACTAATCTTTATGTTTAAAGAAGATTATTTTTATTATTTCATATTTTCCTATCCCCTCTGAGAAAGTTTCATACTCATACTGATGAAATAATTGAAGTTTTTAGAACAATGTAATGTGATGTTTCCTTTTTGAGGGGTTGCTTATGCTTGAATCATGGGAAACTGGGGCGAAGGCGTGGATGCTATAAAGCTAACAATGAAAGCTTAGTGAGCTGAATATGAAAGATAAGATTTGGGGCACTTTTGTCTTCATGTATTTTGGCTTATATACATATTTATCGCGAATCAATGATATTTGAAACAAATATTATTGCCCTTAACTTCATTGAATCAATTACGATAATGCAGTAAAATTTTAGTGTATAAACTATTGAGTATAATACACCAAACCTCACATGGTTTTGGCTTTTATTGTGGACGAATTAATGAAGCTGGAATTGACCAAAACTAGTGTGGTTGTTTTCTCTTCCATGTTTTCTTCTCATATTTAATTTGGAAGTAGGTCGTTTAGGTTGAGAACAATTTATGCTTAACCCTTAATGAGTTTGATCCTACAATAATAGAAATGAACATATGGAAGATGACAATGGAGAAACCTAACACATTGTCATGTGCTTTCACCCCTCGCTGAATTAAGGAAATAAAACAGAAAAAAAGAAAAGAAGGAAAAACCGGATAGGGAAAGCCTAAAACGTGTGAAAGTTACCCTCATTCATAGTTTTCCACGTTTCATTATGAAAACTAACTTTCTCATGTTTCATCATGCATGCTTGAAAGCTCACGGCCTTTGGTTTTTCTTTTTTAAGAAAACTTATCACGGAAAGGCAGAAAGTAATCTTATGCTTGAATATCCTGAGTGAAATCTTAGCATTTGGATTGCCATAATGTTTTTGTACCAATTTAGTTGACAATTTTTGAAGTTTAAACAACTGGTACTCTTGTAAAGTCAAATCATGCTCAAACTTGTTTATCTTGAACTCAAACGTCTTATAAAAACTACTTCGAAGATACTATGAATTTGTCCAGCAGCATTGTGAACAAAATTTGAGGATTATAAAAGTGGCCCCACTTGTGCAACTTTTTTCTCGACCATGAGGGGATCTTTTTCTTCGTGCTGCATAATTCTGTTGAACGTACCTCATTGTATTATCAAGTTCTCTACCACAAAACAAAAGCTAGTAAAGAATCTTATACTATTAAACTCGTTGCCTAGAGAGAAAAAAAAGGGCGAAAAGGCACCAACATCATGGTTAAACTGAAAAGGTAGAAACTAGAAAGATGTCACCATATGTTTAAGATATAATATAATGGGTTGAACTTCTTCATTCTACTATTTCAACTTTGCTACTATTTAAAACCGTATCTTAACGACCAATTAGCACTTGAACTTGCGTCTTTGTTCATTACTCCTTCGTTTCTCATTCTACTTTTTCTTACTATTTTCATTTGATACCCATCAAAACTTGAGCTCTCTTCTTAGTTGTTCTTCTCTGTTCTTTTATACAGAATGGACCACCTTTTCCTAGAGCATACCTTTTGAATCATTTGGTCTTCTGTGTGAACCTTGGAAATGAAACTCATACCTGTCAGACATTCTGCAATGGGTTCCATTTGGATGTGCCATTTCTTTCTGTTACTGTTCATACTAGATACTTCTTTAATTGCAAGTATGGCCAATAATGCAACAGATTCCTACTGGCTTATCAGAATCAAATCAGAGTTGGTAGATCCATCAGGAGCACTTGGCAACTGGTCTCCGACAACTCATGTCTGCGACTGGAATGGAGTAACATGTGCAGTTGATCAGGAACATGTTATTGCCCTGAACCTGTCTGGTTCAGGAATATCCGGTTCCATTTCAGTTGAGTTCAGACACCTCTCTTCTATTCAAACACTTGATTTGTCTTCAAATTCTCTTTCTGGCTCCATCCCTTCGGAGCTGGGTCAGCTTCAGAATCTAAGAATATTGCAACTATACTCAAATGATCTCTCTGGGAACATTCCTGCAGAGATAGGTAACATGAGGAAGTTGCAAATTCTTAGAATAGGTGACAACATGTTGAGTGGTGAAATTCCACCTAGTATTGCCAATTTGAGTGAATTGACAGTTCTGGCGATAGGATTCTGCCACTTGAATGGAAGCATACCAGTTGGGATTGGTAAGTTGAAGCATCTAATATCGCTTGATTTAGAAATGAACAGCCTTAGTGGGCCCATACCTGAAGAGATTCAAGGCTGTGAAGAGCTCCAAAACTTTGCAGCATCAAACAACATGCTTGAAGGAGACATACCTTTCTCTATGGGGTCGCTTAAATCATTAAAAATTCTGAATCTGGCCAATAACAGTTTGTCTGGGTCAATTCCTCATGCTTTGAGTCATCTTTCTAACTTGACTTACCTGAATTTGCTTGGAAACAAACTGCATGGAGAAATTCCTTCTGCGCTTAATAGTCTGATTCAGCTGCAGAAGTTAGACTTGTCCAAAAACAACCTCTCTGGATCAATACCTCTCCTTAATGTAGAATTGCAGAGTCTTGAAACTCTTGTTCTGTCTGATAATGCTCTGACCGGTAGCATTCCAAGTAACTTCTGCCTCAGAGGTTCAAAGCTTCGGCAACTCTTTTTGTCTAGCAACATGCTCTCTGGCAAGTTTCCTTTGGAGTTGCTCAACTGCTCCTCAATACAACAGTTGGACCTTTCCGATAACAGTTTTGAAGGAGAACTTCCTGCAAGCCTGGATAAACTGAAGGACCTCACAGATCTTGTTCTCAACAACAACAGCTTTGTTGGATCTATACCTCCTGAAATTGGAAACATTAGTAGCTTAGAGGGTCTTTTCCTATTTGGTAACTTCTTGACAGGTAAAATTCCAATGGAGATTGGAAGGCTGCAGAGATTGAGCACCATTTACCTCTATGACAACCAGATGTCAGGACTCATACCAAGAGAGATAACAAACTGCACAAGCTTAGAGGAAATTGACTTCTTTGGAAATCACTTCACAGGGCCCATTCCAGAGACTATAGGTAAGCTCAAGGACTTGGTTGTTCTGCATCTTAGGCAGAATGACTTGTCTGGTCCCATCCCACCAAGCATGGGGTACTGTAAAAACCTTCAGATATTGGCCTTAGCAGATAACACGTTGTCTGGTTCCATTCCATCTACATTCAGTTACCTCTCGGAACTCACCAAAATTACCCTTTACAACAACTCCTTTGAAGGGCCTCTCCCTCATTCACTCTCTTCTCTCAAAAGCCTGAAAATCATCAACTTTTCACACAACAAGTTCACTGGAAATTTCTTTCCTCTCACTGGTTCAAATTCTCTTACCATTCTGGACTTGACCAACAACAGTTTCTCAGGTCCCATCCCTTCCACTCTAGCCAATTCTAGAAACCTCAGCCGTCTCAGACTTGGACAAAATTATCTCACTGGAAGCATTCCTCCTGAATTTCACCAACTCACGGAGCTCAACTTTCTTGATTTATCATTCAACAATTTAACAGGAGAAATGCCACCTCAACTCTCAAACTCCAAGAAAATTGAACACATCCTCATGAGTAACAACAGGTTGAGTGGCAAATTACCTGTTTGGTTGGGAAGCTTACAAGAACTTGGTGAACTAGATCTCTCATACAATAACTTCAGTGGGAGGGTACCTTCTGAGCTTGGTAACTGCTCCAAATTGCTCAAGCTTTCTCTCCATCACAACAATCTGACCGGTGAAATCCCCCTAGAGCTTGGAAACCTCACTGCCCTCAATGTCTTTAATTTGCAAAGGAACGGATTCTCTGGCCCCATTCCTCCGACAATGCAGCAATGCACAAAACTGTATGAGCTTAGGCTCTCAGAGAACTTTTTAACAGGTAACATACCAGTTGAGCTAGGAGGGCTTGCTGAGTTGCAAGTGATTTTGGACTTGAGTAAAAATCTCTTCACCGGTGAGATTCCACCATCTCTTGGAAACCTCATGAAGCTAGAGAGACTCAACCTCTCTTTCAACCAACTTGAAGGAAAATTTCCTCCTTCACTGGGCAAACTCACAAGCCTGCACGTGTTGAATCTCTCAAACAACCATCTTGAAGGCCAGATTCCTCCAACATTTTCAGGATTCCCACTAAGCTCGTTCCTGAACAATCAGGGCTTGTGTGGCCCACCACTGAGATCATGCTCTGAATCCACGGCACAGGGGAAAATGCAGCTATCAAACACACAAGTGGCAGCAATCATTGTGGCCATTGTGTTTACTTCCACAGTGATATGCTTAGTGATGTTGTACCTGATGCTCAGGATCTGGTGCAACTGGAGAAAAGTTGCCATTTCGAGTGCAGAAGGTGGCACTGTTGCCCACAAGATAAGGAATGGAGAGTATTGGAACATGAATTCATTTGGGTTTATTCCTTCACCAGATAAGCAGAATTCAGCAGCAACTTCCTTCTACAATATTAAAATGGAGACCATGGAAAATGCACATATGTAAAATATTTTTCATTAGTTTGGGTTCCAAGCTTTGAGGAACCATTGTATCTCACAGTACTTGCACATCCTCAAATGCTAACATCATTTCATTCAATAGAAATACTTCTTCATTCAAAAGCATCATCCTACCGCAGTATCTGCCACCGGGAATTCTTCAAGAACGAGTATATCATTCCTAAAATTCGTAATATATTTTATTTAAATAAATATATAAAAATAAATTGATAATTATTATAGGTATTAAATTTAGCTTATTAAAATAAGAATATAATAAAATACATATAGCGTTCATGTTTCCGTAGTATATGCAAAACTACTATTAAAATTCTTTTGAATATACAAAGAAATTCTTAGTTTTATCGAATGGAAGAACGTAGGATCGGTTGAGATTTGTAGGTTTTCTTTTAAGATACGATAGATATAAAAAATATATTAGCCACATGAAGTTGTTATTTTATTTTATTATTCTATAGAGCAAAATGTAAAAGTATCAAATATTACAATTTATTAAACCTGATTTCCTAAACTTACATAATAACTAAATATATTTTTATGTTTATACGAAAATATTTTTAAAAGCGAAAGATTTCCAAAAAAAATAATTGAAATAAAAAAATATATTAAGTAAATATTTTTAACATTCCTTCTTACTTAATATTTTAAATTATTTTTTGGGTTAAGTATGTTTTTAGTCCCTGAACTTTGACCCAAAATTGGAATTTATTTCTGTTTGAAACTTCGATACATTTTAGTCCTTACACTTTAAAAATGAATGAATATAATCCTTTTAACTCAATTATGTTAACTTGTTTTGAAGTAACGAACGCGCACTTCAGTAGATATTGAACCATGAATGTGTCAAACAGTGTAAAATATTAACATAATTGAGTTATAAGGACTATATTCATTTATTTCTAAAGTTTAGGGACCAAAATGTATTGAAGTTTAAGACATGGACGAATTCAAATTTTGGATCAAAGTTCAGGGACTAAAAACATACTTAACCATATTTTTTTTATATTTGATTTTTTGCTTTTTTTCTTGAAACTCTTGTTTTTCTCTGTCTTCAATTTTGATTCTTCTTTTGTTAATGGTGATTTTCTCCTCTCTTCTTTTTTGTCTTGTAATTCTTGTTTTTGTCTTTTTTTCATGAAATCACATTTTTATTCAATTTGACATTCTTCATTATATTTCTTTTTATATCATAATCACATAATTATCATAGGATTTCATGATAGTAACATTGGACCTTTGGTGAATGTTAATATGTGATCTTCATCTACTATCCACTTGGACAAAATTTTTTCAAGAGATATCCATGTTCTTTTGACTTTGATCCTTTTTTTATATTATCTTCATTTGTAGTCCATTCTTCCTTATAAAATTCAAAGCAAAGCATCTGTCTTTCACGTGAACTTTGAATACTTTTGGGTTATTACCATCTTTGATCATACAATTTATTTTCAAGGAAGACCTTATAACCTTTCTCTAATAGTTAAACAACACTTAATAAATAAGACATTAAAAATTAATTTGACACCCAATGAGTTTTAATTCCAATTACCTTCCACATGAAGTTGTTCTTCATTCTGAATTCTTACTCTGAAAATATATCTGACTTTTTAAGCTTTTTGAAAAGTGTTAGGTTATGAGTCATATGGTTCGTAAAATCACTATCTACAAGCCAACATTTTCTAGATTTGTTTGTAACACATGATGTTGTAAGAAGTAGTTTCCCTCTAATTTGTTCTCTACAATCTTGACATTTTCTTCAAGATCTTGGAATTTGTGTATATTTTCACATGATCAAACTAACCACATTTGTATCATTTTGCATCTGACCTCCATTAACACTTGTTATGTCGATGATCATTTTTCTTGCAACAAAGACAAGATGAAAAAAATCAATGTGTTGTTGTATTTGTTCCTTTTTGATTTCAAAAGAACCTTTTCCAATATGAATTAAAATACCTTTGAAAAGTAATTGTGGTCAAATTTTTTTGTGCTTTTCAAGATTTTTCATATTTCTCTAGCATTGTCACCACAATTTTATCTATAGTATTGAATCCGTAAACTCCTTTACCAACAATTTTATCTTTTTAGTAATATCAAACAATTTGTTTGAATATTCTTTAATTGTCTTAGACTCTTTTATCCTTTGCAATTCAAATCTCCTTATTAAGTTCATAACTTTTATGCCTCGAATCTTCTTGGTTCTTTCATATTTTCCTTTCAAATACTCTCAATTTTTTTTTTTGTGACTTTAGGTCATGATCTTGATTTTCAATTAATTTTTCAAAATCCCAAATTAATTAAAATTATGATTAATACAAAACACAAAATTCAATCAAGCTTAAAACATACTCTAAGTAGTCTCACCAAACTGAAAAAAAAAATACAATGTATTTACCACTTAATTAGATATGAAAGACGTATAAGGAAGAAGAAGGAATGAAAAGAAAAGATGCTGGGGACTGGATCCTACATCTTATTATGTTTTCCAATTTACTAAATTTATGTACGTTGAATGTAGGGGACATTGGAATTAAATGAACATTGTATTTAAGGAGAGATTATGAGACATAAACTAAGGAAACAAAGCGACATATTGGAATTCGTGAATAACAGACTTTCAATTAACTAGGGTCTATACACAATTCATAAAAAAAAAAAAAAAAAAATAACATATCCAGTTCTTCTATAATTTATTTTCATATAGAAGAGGATCAAAATGAGAAAACAGTTCCACAATTCATTACAACTGTAATACATCAACAACTTGCAAGGACACAGCACAGCCCAGTTTACTCTTCCCTATCCCTGAACCCTGTTTCATGTACACAATTCTACTACAAGTTGCTTCATGACCATAATCTTCAGTTTGTTCCTTGCGTCTTATGTTGAGCAAAATCCATTCATGTTCTCCTTTGCTTAACTTCAAACCTTGCTCATCAGAATTTTACACACTCAAGTTATAACTGACTATCCTCAGTTTTCACTTATCCCCATTCAGGTCTCTCCTTAGGATCATGGTAAGATTTCAAGTGCATCTATCTAGGCTCAGGTGCCCCCATATTTAGTTGGATATTTGAATCAGGGCTTCCAGCAATGAACTTGTCAGAATGAGAAAAGGAATTCTCTTGTACTGTTAAATCTCATTTGGAATTAGTGAACTGGTGGTGCTGTGGAAGGAGGACCTTGCACTTGCAAGCCCATTTGAGGATACAGTGCGGTCACTTTGACTTAGCCCACCGAAATTGAGGAATGGTTGTTGCTTTGGAGAGGGAATAGCGTAGTCTTTCTTGGTTAGCATCTGAACTACTTCAGACATGGATGGTCTCAGAGTAACATTTGATTGTGTACAAAGAAGGCCAGCTTGGAGCGTATGTGATGCTTCTTCTACCGTAAGTTTACCTTTCAGAGCTGGATCAACGGATGCTGTTATATTATTTGCCTTGTAATTCTTCCACACCTGAACAAGAGATGAAGTGAAATTCATTGATACCAATACCAATAAGTTACGGTGAGTGAGGGATAGTTAATCTTACGCTGTGGAGAAGTGAAGTTGACCCCTCTATGTGATCACTGTTCCTCTTACCACACACAATTTCAACAATTAGGACACCAAAAGCATATATGTCTGCCTTCTCTGTCAGTTGTCCTTTGGAAACATATTCAGGAGCCGAATATCCCCTGACAAAAGCAGATGACTTTAATATGCGACCAGACCAATAGTGTAACACAAGTGAATTTTTTTATTGGAAGACATTAAAACTTTGTCCATTCTTGTACAATTTTTTAAGAGAAACGTTTTCTTCACAAAGGATGTGCAGTTTTGATCATCGCAGAGTCTGGATATATGTAACTAATTTCAGAATCCTCGTGTTTTTACATAAATTGAAATGAGAGAACTTTTCTACTTACAGTGTTCTCGAATTTGCTGTCTTAAGATGAGATTTGTTTCCAGTAACAATGCGAGCAAGACCAAAATCCGCTATTTTTGGATTCATATTCTCATCAAATAGAATGTTGCTAGAGTTTATGTCTCTGTGAATAATCTTTGTTCCAGAGCCTTCATGAAGGTATGCTAGGCCCTCAGCTACCCCACATATGATTTGAAACCGTTTTTCCCAGTTCAGAGCATCTTCTGAGCCCCTACCTGCAAATTACAAGGGATCTATTCTCAATTTTGAAAATAAGCACATAGCAAGATAGAAAAGGAGAATAAGATAACATGCATGTGTTCCCTCAATTCCCCCCCCCTTCAAAGCTAAACTGAATTGTGCTAGTCAGTAATCAATAACAAAGCTTAAACGCCAAGTCACCAATGAAAATCGTGATTTTCCTCTATAGCAACTTGTAGCACTTTTAACGAATTGTAAGACATGTTACAGTCCATAACGAAAATAACACCACAAAGTTCCTATAGACCAACCAAATGTGTTCGATTAAAAATACGCAAGACAGTTAAATACATATGAGCAAATGTCTCTCTGGCCAGTAAAACGAAGACATTGAAATCATGCTCAGTAAATAATTGAGAAAAAACACCGACTTGAACTAAAATCGCTCAAACTGTATAACTCACCGAAAAGGAATTGATCAAGACTTCCATTGGGCACAAATTCATAAACCAACAGGCTTTCAGGGCCTTCAATGCTGCACCCCAAAAGCTTCACCACATTCTTGTGTTGAATCCCACTAATCAAATTGATCTCATTGAAGAACCCCTCTGTCCATTGCCGTTTATTAAAAAATAATCGTTTAACAGCAACAATCTTCCCAGTGGGGAGGGTTCCTTTGAACACGGAAGCAGCTCCATCTTGACCTAATTTGTTTGCAGGATCAAAATGATCTGTGGCGTTCTCGAGCAAATCGTACCTAAAACTGAAGCCAGCTACGAAGGAAAAATCAGGTGCCAAACCACCACTGTCGCTTACTGAAATAGAATTAGCACATTAGAGCATAGAAAAATACTACACAAAAAAATACAACCACTGTGGCATTAAACGAACAAGCATTACCTTTTCTACGTGACGACATTCTATGGCAGCACATAGATGCAGCTATTACGATGAATGAAATCCCTACCATCAATGATAATACAAATGCAACGATCGTCCACACACCAGGCCCTTCTGAATTAACTTGAACTGTAAAAGAAATAGCAATGTCAATGTCCTGTCGTAACTAGCCTGGTGTTGGGATGTATGAATTAAAGCATGGAATGTATAGCTACACCGCATGATGTTATTGTAAAAGTTAACAAAATAAACAACTGTATATATACACACACACATTTGGTACGCGTTTACATATATCATTCATAAAACTCAAGGAATATTGGAGGTGATAACACTCTTGCTACAAGTAATTAAACTTATTATTATTTATTCAAATTCAATATCACAAATTAAGATATTATAAAGCGTATCAACTGAACATTCTTAATGGTGCTTATTTTATTTTGGATGAACACAGAACATCTCTTGACCAGAAATAAAATGACCAATCTCTTAAATCACCATAAGATTCATTTAGAGAATTTATTGGAATTGTTTAACTTATTTTTTCAATACCTATCTGTCTCCTAGTTGTAGTTTTGTCACGCCAACTCCCAATTTCAACCTTCTTTTTCTCCCTTCACTACTGGCCGAAGAACGAGTCTTCTTTGAACACCTTGTAGGTTTCCACTTTTGCACCTAGTCTCTCACAATTACCTCAAAGAAGTTTAAGTAAAAAACTACCTTAGTCTACATCTGTTGAGCTTTGTTTTCTTGTCCAAAGTGTCTATGATCACTTGGAAGAATATGATGGTAAAATATCATCAGAAAAAAGGATTTCCAACTTGTGCTTTATTGTGGTAATTTGCGGAACCTAGTTATTCTTCACAAACTGAAAGGTACTTGTCTACAAGTGTCAACCTTTTTTAAGAGAGTCCTTTCTTTCCTTCTTTCCTATATAGTTCCATCCAACAATTTGTACCTGTCCCATTATTTGAACCATTCTCATTCCTCACTCATGACACTCCAAATCAAACCACTCCTCAAAGTTTCTGGTCTCCTTCAAGTCCACCAGAACCATCATCATCCCCTGTGATCACCTAACATTGCAAAACACAAAAGATTGGTTTCATATTACATGGTAAGTCCTCTTCTTCAAGTCCCTCACCACCACCTACCCACACCATGACTTCTGATACTGAAGATCTAGTTATCATATAACTCTTCAAAAAAGTACCAGCTCTAGCTCTACCTATAATCATTATCCTATTTACAATTTCCAAGTTATCAAAGGTTGTCTCCTTCGGTTTTCTCCTTTCTTATTTATGTCCGTTATAACTATTCCTAAAATGTGAAGAAAGAACTTGATATCTTGAATGATGACAAACTTGAATGATTGAAATGCTTAGTCTTACCCAGAATATTATCACACATGAGAGTTGATTCCTTTTCTACCTAAAAAGAAGACAATTGGGTATAAGTGTGTTTAAGCTGTTGAAGTTAAGTCAAATGGTAAAATTGGTCGCCTTAAAGCATAATTAGTCACCGAAGGATACACATAGAAATAAGTCACCGGATCATTAAGAGCTTTCAATTTATGTATTCTAAGCTTGGTGCATGTAAAGGGGTTTCCTTGGGGAAATGTCGGATTATTGTTTGTACTAATTGATAGACAAGATGATCTGGTATACAAAGTTAATTTAAACTATTGTTTCTTGATTACCAGTGACCTCGTATGTATGTGTCATACATGTTTTTTTTTATCAAATAATTATAATAGAAGTAAAAGAACAAAATCCTTAGTGTGTGTTACCTGTAGAAGGAGAAACCTTGATGTCGTTAGATGTTGAAACGTCGTTGTAGAATTTGTGCCTTGAATACCTCAAAATGCAACCAGTGAATAGACTCTTACCCTCACCACTGGGCACACATTCCAGCACTTTCTTCGCCGCTTCGGTCAAGCATATCTTGCACCTCCCTTTGTTCAGCGTCGACCAGCACTGCGCCAGGGCGAAAATCCCCTCCCCTCCGTCCACCGCGAACCCACGCTCCGTTGCCTCCTCCGTCACGTTCGACACCATCGCCGACACCAAGCTGGCCGTGTCATTCCCCAGAGTTGGGGCCACGCAGATGCCGATATCATGAGTGGGGTCCACGCTCTCGCGGATAAAGGAGTAATCGTCGTATCGGAGGAAGCAGCCGTCGAGGTAGATTCTGCCAGCTGCCTTGGGCACGCACCGTGACAACACCAGCTTCGCTTGGCTGAAACACATGTAGCAGTCCGCGGGCTTCAGGTCGCGCCGGCATTGGGCCAATGCGTACATCGGAGGCCCAGAACCCAGCAGCGTCTGCGCTCCCCACCCTCGCTCTTTGACCTGAAACGACACCATGTCCATTATGGCCATGAAATTCGACGCGGTAGACTCAGGGTTCTCATAATCCCCGCACGTGAGACCCGTTTCGCGTATACCCGTGCCGGAGCATCCCGCACGTGGGATTAACAACGACGACGACAGCAGCATTAGGCATAGCCAGGTAATAAGATTTTCAGGAACGTTAAAAAATTGCACCATTGTTTTCTTCTAATCAACAATTGCTCTGCTTTTGGTTTTGTTTGAAAATAGTGAGAATTAAACAAGTGATGATATGGTATTTGGCTTTGATGCCTCGTTATGATTACTCCTTTGTTGCTCTGTAGACATGTGTTTGTCGTGGGGTTCCGCCGTGAAGGTGGACAGGGAGAGGGTATTCCCGATCTTGATTAATTTCCTCAGAGGCATGATCCTTCAGGTTTATGTGTTTTGCAGCGAGGTAGAAAGATGATATAAGAACAGAGAAAAAACGTTGTGCATGCGGAGATCGTGATGAACGAAAGGAGAAATGAACTGGCTTGGTTTTTTGTTTTTCCTTATTTAGGGTTTGCATGACGTAGAAAATAGAGTGGAATATCACCTTCAACATGCTATTCGCTGGCCCTTCTCTCTCTCTAGCAGTAAGTAACACCATCTCCAAAACTAGTCCTTACAGACTGTACTCCACCATTAAAAGTGCGTCATGTGAAATTATAGAGTTTTATTGTTTGGAAGATTGTTAGGCAAAACCCTCTATATGAATAGAAAATTCATCAAATTATTCAATTTCAAAGCCTAGTGAGAGATTCAATATTATTTCGTTAGAGCTTTTTTACACTACAAAGAAATTCGTATAGAATATTATTTTTACAGTTTAATCATAATACTTAATCTTTAAATAACCCTAAAAACTTTTGCTATGATAATTGAAATCTTATAAGAACGATGAAACTTCAATTTTTCGGGCAATTATTTTGGTTGGTGTTGTGAATATATGGTTGTTAATATTGAAAAAATATTTTTTTATCAAGACTTAAGATTCTATTATTAGATACTTGTGTTCTATTGAAAGTTTTATGAAAGGGCTATTATTGGTTGACAAAGTTTTTTAACAAAGTTTTTGACAATCTTTCTTATTTAGGTAAAAAAATATTATTTTATTATTTTATTTTAATTAAAAAATCAAAATTTAAGTTTGTTAATTCCATTTTTAGAAACTTTGTTAACTTTGTCAAAAAAAAATTTGTCAATAGGTAATTTTCCTTTATGAAATTTAAGTCTTGAGATTGTAAATACCAAATACTAAGTGTTGATAGGCTACTTGAAAACTTTAATGGCATATATAAAAATTTAAAATTATATGACAAGTCATAGAATCAGCAATATATGCATCTTTAAAAAAGTGCTAGATAGACACCGATTCGTGAAAAAAAAAATGTTTTAACAACTCATTTTTGTCGATATTCGTTGAAAACAGAGTGTGTCTACTCAAAGTAACTTCCTTACTTGATTGAATGGTAATGAAATGAGGTATGTATCGTTAATAAAATCATGTTAAATTTTGAAGCATGTCAAGATCTGGCGACATATTTTTTTCATGCATCGTAGAGTGAATGAGATTCAGAAGGAGCAGCATTAGCAAACTTCAACTAATTGTTTGAGTAAGCATTTAAACGGCGAAGACGGGATACAAATCAAAACTCACTCTCAGTCTCATTGTATAACCATTGTCTTCAGCAAAAAAATGGCATTTACATATGGAACACTTGACCCATTTCACGATGATATAGTCTCACACACTATACATATCATACTTTTGAAATCTGAATGGTCGTCGTCATCCACAATACCACAAACGTCAATAGTCCTGTACAATAAGGTAAGTTACACAACCAAAAAAAGATCAATTTCACTCCAATGCTAAATGATTCCTTAATAGGGAAAACAAGAATCTGATTTTTTTCACTTCATATCTTAATTTAAAATATTTACATAAAAAAAGTAAAAGCACTGACATTTCTATGTAAATATTTCTATGTATGATTGGATCTCCTAATACTATAATTCTGTAATTTTAATTCATCAACTTATTCTAACATTTAATGTAAGTAAAGTTCAGATAACTTGATTTATAGTACTTGAGATTCAATTGGAATATAAGACCTAGATCCAAAAGATTAAAACTGTAATTTTTATTTTTTCCCCAAAAACAGAGTCTTTAGTGGCAGTACCTGCTAATACTTGATCGTGTTTGTAGGTAGACCTTGCTCCTGACGGTATGCCAACTGTAAAATTTACAGAAAGAGTGAAAAAACCAATTTTTTTTCTTTCAAAGAATGATTATGAATTAGCGAAAAAGTTGGTAAATGGAGGAGGAACCTGAATCACAATTGGAAGTGGAGTTGAAGTCCCCGCACATACAGACCTGTCTAATCCCATCGGAACCGTAGCCACAGGTGCCACCGGTGGCTTCACAAGCGCCACAGAACTCATCATTCCCCTGGAGGGAGTACCTAACACGGATCCCGTAGGACCAGCCGCCAGGCCCATCAACCTTAAGCGGAGCGACGCTGTAAGCACTGCTATACCCTTCACACTGAAGCTTGGTGAGGTTAATCTCCCTAATAGCCTGATAGGGAACAGCACAGCACTCGGGTGGGCCGGAGCCGAAGAAGGCAGCCGAGCCCAATCTCTTGTGGCCCATCATCTCCCAGGCGGGGCAGGAGAGGTAATCCTCGCAGCCCATGCCGGAGACGTTGCGGCAGGGGAGGTGTTTTCCGGGGAAGCCCTGGAAGAGGGGGGAGCGGGGGGAGCAGGCGATGAGCATGAAGACGTTGTCGGCGGCGGGGTTCATGTAAGGAGCGCGCCAGGGTTCGACAGAGAAGCCGTTGCCTCGGGATCCGAGGACGAGGTTGTGGCAGGTGGACATGTGAGGCTCGTGAAGGGTGAGGGCCTGGTAGGCGTAGTCGATTTCGAGGACCCTGTAGGAGCCGGAGCTGACGTGGAACATGAGAACCTCGTTCATGCAGAAAAGAAGGTCGCGGAAGCCTGGGTGGCCGCAACCGTATTGGAGTGCGAAGGGGTAATCTATGGTTATGTTGCCGCAGTATGAACGGCATGTGTTGGGGTAACACCGACTTAGAGTCATTGCATATGCTGCTGCCCAGAGAAACCACACTCCAAACACCACTGAACCCATGCTTCTCAATACTCACTTGTTGCATCAGTTACGTGATGATTATGAGGAAGCTTTATTTTGATGTTGGGGGAATCTAGATGAATTGTGTGGGGGTTTTCCTTCGCTTTATGTTGGGGTAGGGACCACGGATTATTGTTGTTCTTATTTTATTGGACATTTTTGGGGCTTTTCTATTTCTCCCTACCTTTGCTTTGCTTTCGCTGCTTCCTCAACAATATACTGGTTTCTTTAGAATCCAATATCTTTATAAGGTTACTTGTTGAACAAACTATACAGAGAAAAAAGACAGAGCAACATGAGTTACCATGCGTACTCGTAGTAAGAAAACAAAAAAGTTTACATGGTTGGGATGGTTTATAAATAGAACAATAATAGTATGACTTCTTTTTTTTTATTTTTAATTTGGTTTAGTATGAACTCTTGATTAATGTATTGTTATTTTTTAAAAAAAATTTAATAATTCACACTAATAGTTTCTTCCTTCTGTTTGAGATCCCAAATTAGAAAAAGAAAAAAATTAAGACCAAAGCATTTGGCTACAAATTGATCTTAGTAGAGAGATAAAGAGCACTGATCACTTGAAGCTCTCTAAATTTTGTAGTCCCATTCTATAGTGCTGTCAAAGGATCTTTTCCGATACTCCTCAAACATCTTCTTCATTTACAAAAGACTTTAAAAAGAACAAAATTAAATAAAGAAAGACAGACAAGTGTTGTTGAGGTGATTGATTAAAATGAATGAGGTAAGTTATTCATGTAGATGAAAAGGATTTATTAAAATTTAATATATATTTAGTCAAAAACAAAAATAATAAATTTATAAGATGTAAGAGGTGATAAAAAAAAAAAGGAAGAAAACTAAAACTAAGTGCATAAGAAATATACATGAAATAAAAATTATAGGTCATATGTATATCGTTATTCTTTTATTTGAGCAACTTGTACTTGTATAAATCTTTTTTATAATTTCTTAACTCGTTTATGTTTGATGGTTCTTTGTCACTTATAATAAGGGTTTTGAGACTATGTTAGATCATTTATTTCTTTCCAAATTCATATGCTATCCCACACATAAGACAAATAAAATAAAATAAATCAACAAGTCACAGTTTACATTCACATTTCCTATTTTAACATTTCTCTTTTAACTTTCCATGGATTCTTTAAAAATAAAATCATGGTAAAGTTTCGAGTTGCAGGCAATACCCATGTATAAACTGGTTTACCTATTGGCGAGACTTGAAATTGAAGATTTTTGACTTATCAGTCTTTTTTTTTTTTTTTTTTTTTT
>Ga0209589_1006703_pt1 | contig 18928 bp, 7 predicted proteins | sample CowpeawhiteBW_FD_187525 | JGI IMG/M metagenome (GOLD analysis project Ga0209589, IMG submission 187525) | Root nodule microbial communities of legume samples collected from California USA - Cow pea white BW (SPAdes) (version 2) | ecosystem: Host-associated > Plants > Roots > Nodule | place: USA...
AGATGTGACCAAATTTAATTTTTATATCAAAGTTATAATGATGTGAATTTTAATATATTATATAAAGATATTTAATAAAAAATATGAATTTTAATATAAAAATTAAATTTGGTTTTAATTTGGAGAGTGACCAAATTAGTTAATGTTCATAAAAATTGGGACCTAAATGAACAAAAATAACAAATATAGGGACCAAATTGAATTTAGAACATTGACTTTGACACGTGGCACGCTACTGGGTTGACACGTGGACATTTAAAAAAAATTTTAAAAATAAAATAAAATTTTTTAAAAAAATTCAAAAAAACCACGAAGTGACACGTGGCACACTCCTAGGTTGACACGTGTACATTTAAAAAAATTAACAAAATTGAAGAAAATTGGGACAAAAATGTATTTTAACCTTTATAATTTTATGAATGTTAATTTTTTGGTTAGTTTCTATTAATATTATCAATACGGGATTTTTATTAATAAAACTAATGTAAATACACTATCACGCTTGTATGTAAATTTTTTAAATATAAATGATATTATATTAGTAGGTGATAATAATATAATGTTATTAAATTAATATATAAAATATCTTTTTGGTCCCAATTTTCGTCAATTTTGTTTAATTGAGTCCTTTTTTGCTAACACCGTTTAAATCATTAAAGGCCATCAACAGTAACTGCCACGTGTCACTTCGTGGTTTTTTTGAATTTTTTTATTTGTATTTTTATTTATTTTTATTTATTTTTAATTTTTTTAATTTTTTTAATTTTTTTTTTCAAATGTACACGTGTCAACCCACGAGCGTGCCACGTGTCACTTCGTGGTTTTTTTGAATTTTTTTGAATTTTTTTTAAATGTCCACGTGTCAACCCAGTAGTGTGTCACGTGTCAAAATCAATATTCTATATTCAACTTGGTTCCTATATTTGTTATTTTTGTTTAATTAGGTCCCCATTTTTGTTAACATTAACCAATTTGGTCCTATCGAAGATGTGACCAAATTTAATTTTTATATCAAAGTTATAATGATGTGAATTTTAATATATTATATAAAAATATTTAATAAAAAATGTAAAGTTTAATATAAAAATTAAATTTGGGTTTAATTTGGAGAGGGACCAAATTGGTTAATGTTAACAAAAATTAGAACCTAATTGAACAAAAATAACAAATACAGGGACCAAATTGAATTTAGAACATTGACTTTGACACGTGGCACACTCCTTACATTTAAAAAAATTAAAATAATTAAAATAAAATTAAAATAAAAATAAAATAAAACTAAAAAAAATTAAAAAAAACCACGAAGTGACACGTAGCAGTTACTGTTCATGGTCGTTAATGATTTAAACGGTGGTAGCAAAAAAGATCCAATTGAACAAAATTGACGAAAATTGGGACCTATTTGAATACAAAACTAAAATTAAGACTTATTTGAAAAAACTTGACGAAAATTGGGATAAAAAAGGTATTTTAACCTAAAAGGTATAATTGGTATTATGAGATGTGAATATAAAAGAGGGAATATTCTTTATATATTGTTATAGATAATTAAAAAATAAAATATTAATGATTAAAATAAATTTGATACATTTATATTATTATTTTAAAAATTCAAGTAAATTAATTTTTTTTATTGTGTTATATTAAAACTTAATTTTATTAACACAAGAAAATATATATTATTAGTAAAAAAGTTATCTTAATTCATAAAATAATATTTAATGTATTTTTAAAACAATATTAAAAAGTAATAAATTTATTACTCAAATATTGAATTTGGTAATAAATGATAATAAATTATTAGTATTTTTCTTTTTGAATTTGTTATAAAAATTGATAAGCTATCTTATATTGCACATGGTGATCAGGTGTCCGTAGACTTCTCTCATAATGAATGTATCATTTTATTTTAACTTGTATTTTCCTTTTAACTTTTCTTATTAACCGATAAGATAGTTTATTATAAGTGCATTTTTCTTTTCTTAATCGAAACTACATTTAGTATTGGCTTTTTATATCATTAATATAAAAATGAATAAATTAGCCATACTAGTGCATTCATTATTTTGTTAAAATTACTGAGCATAAAAGTAGATAACTGGATGGTTTTTTAAGTAGTTGAAAGATATGAAGAATTTTCATGAATATATGTCCTTTTTATAAATGTAATGATTGATTTTAATTTCTTCACATATGTCTTAAACTAACTTGATCCAAAGAGGATATTTAATCATGAGATCTTCTTTGATTTAAAAAACTAATTTTTTAAATTTATAATGCATTTGAAATCATCTAATAGGCTTTAGTTTCATAAAACAACAAAAGCTTTAAGGCTGTGACATTTTTGAAATTATTTACACAACTATAGGATTTAGTTCTAAAATAACTAAAGCCTATATTAGCATAGGTTTTCGGTTGTAAATCTATACTAGTATAGGCTTCGGTTCTACAAAGAACCGTAACCTATTCTTCTACCTAGGGTTAAAGTTTTAGAAAATTTACTTCCCTGCCATAACATTGTGCCGATGTAGTTCTCCATTGCAACTGTGAAAATCCATATTTTTCCTTCTCCATCACAACTGAATAGGCCATTGTTGGTCTCTTCTCCATGTGAAGCCCTTCTCCGTTGCTATTGTTGGTCGCTGCGAAGCATCTTGTTCTTGTTTGCTCTCCTCACGAAACATTCTGTTCTCCTCTCCATTCAATTTCCATTCTTGGTCGCCGGCACAAACAATCTCTTGTTGCTTGGAGGTTCATTTTCCTCTTTCATGCATTTGTTTTGGTTTGTTTAATGTTTGTTCGCAATGAGGAGACATACAGTGGTGTGTTTGGTCTTCGTTGCAAGTTCCTCAAGGTTGCACATTGCTCCATTAATGGTTGATGCCTTGGTCCATTGTTCTCGCCTTATCCTTCCATTGTTTTGGTATTGCTCATTTTGCATTCCATTGTTTGAAGCACGTTACAATTTCTACATTTAAATAATTTTAAATATTTTATGTCACATATAGGCTTCGGTTCTTCCATAACTGAAGCATATCTTTGAACAATATGCTTTGGTTAAGAATCGAAGCCTAAAGTCTCCATTTTTTACCTCACCTTGATATCTTTCGATTGTAGAACTGAAGTAGAACCCCAAGAAAACCAATGTCAAATCTCTTTTGTGTATTAGTGCTAGTTTAGGATTTAACTAATGGGAGTTAACTCTCTTCTTTCTCCTTTAGGCTAAAACTTGGCTATATAAAAGGAACTCTTTCCCACTTGTAAATGCATGTTTGAAGATTTAATGGAATTCTCCTTGTAATTTCACTTTGAAAATTTTAAGACTTCTCTGCTCTTGATTTTTTCCTATCTTTAGAAGTTTTTTGAAGTGGTAAATCTTCTTGCATTTATCCTTTAAAAATTCATAACAAATTTAGAAAACATATTATTTTATTCTACATACATCAGACTTTATTCACTATGTAACACCCTAGTCGAATATTACTTGGTAAAGCAAAATATAATTAAAATAAAATTCAAACATCTGATACCATTCCCAAATTTAGGAAAATTCAAAAACTTTAACTATTCGTTTAGAATAACAATCCATAGTTCACAATTAAACTATTACAAGTCCAAAATCCAAAACCAACTTAAAGGAAAATAACAAATTATTCAAAACATGTTTTTCTAATAAAATCTCAAGCTATCCCGCATCTAAGCATCGGTAACATCACCTAAAATGACATGTGCTCCCGTGTGACAGGTCACACGATCATCGCGCAAAAAACAGAAAGGGTGAGCTTAAACAAAATAAAACATACATAAATAACATGAACACCTCACCCAAAACAATTAACTTAACAAGATTCCCATTCTTAAAGACCTTATATCACAAGGTAAATATGCAACCATAGTCTCATAACTTATATGAGATTAACACCTTCAAACGTGACGTGATCCTATTCAACCATGGTCTTAAGGATATCATGTTTCTACGAACTTGCCCGCTCATAGTTCAACCTCTAGGAACCTCCCCGCTCGTAGTCCAACACTCATGAACACATCCATATACGAAACTCCCCACTCGTAACAACCAAGTGTGAGGCAGCCAATACGAACCTCCCCTATCGTATTCTTACACAAGATTTCCAACATTATGAACCTTCTCATCTATAATTATAGCGCATCCAAACTCAATTACGAACCTCCCCGCTCGTAATACATTCAAGCATATCCTAGACCCAAGTTCTCATTGAGAACAAATCACCAAGCACACTGCCATTAGATCATCGCCTGGCGGAGCAACAACATCGCCTGGCGGAGCAACAACACCGCCAGGAGATTTCGCATTGCAGATTGCCTGGTGGTTCAAGAGCATCGACGAGCACCACACCTTCTAGGGTCCCCTATTTCACCTATCGTTTGGCGATCCAACAACACCACCAAGCGTTATACCAGTAGTGTGAAACTACTGGTTTAGCACCACAACACAGATTCTAACACACCAACCATCCAAGGCACACATCCAGAACACAATAACATATATCCACTTATCATAGTATGATTCAAACACACTACCACACATAATATGCTTTCCATTTTCATTTCTTTAGGTATGCATTACTGTTGGTTTGGATCTCCATTTCTACTACCTTGTGCCTTATTTCTGTATACATTGCCACTCTCCATACGGGTTATATTTTTTATTTAGTTTTGGTTAATTTTATGTTATTAATATTTATTATTTATAATGTAGGTATGATTTAAATTTTAATTATATTTTATTTAGTATTAGAAATATATGTCTTGTTGAATCAAATGTTATATTTTTGTTGTCATAATGTTATGAAGCTTTAAGATTCTTCGTTTTATTGAACATGTTTGTATTGAGTCCGGAGGTGTCCAAACTTTAACCATTATTATTCATTTTATTTTTACATTACAAAAGTTTTCTTGGACTTGTTCATTGAGTGATCTTTAGTTTTCCATTTGAAATTTAATACATTGATTTGTGTAGAAGTCCTCCAATTTTAAACTTCTTTGTATGTTAATTTAAAATTTATTTGAGAACTAATGAAGGTTGCACCAACAATAATTGTATTAATTTTTGAATTGTCTAGTTGAACAACTTTAAAAGAGTAATCATGTTTTACTAATTGACTAGTACATAAATTATAATCTAAATTTCATATATGTTATCTAATTTTGGTTTATTGCACTTTGTGTTGATCTTCAAGTGCATACTTGACTGTGGAGATTATGTGTCACCATTTTCGTGTCGTGTCACATGAAGATCAATTTGAAGTGTTGACAATTTTTTTGTAAAATATAATCGATGATAAATACACTTTAAGAACTATTAAACTATAATAAAAGTGAATCTCGTTGAATGGGATATGATCATACATTTCATAAAAAACTGAGATTTGCATGTATTATAAATAACTAATTTCAATTACGTATCTACAAAACATAGATATGGATCAGAGTTAGATTAGGTATAAGTGAAAATTATGAGAAATGGGTGGAAGAATTTGTATAGTTCACTCAACATAATGCCAATAGTGTAGAGAACTGGGTAATAATGTGATAATTCCATGACTCCTCATGAGAGCTCAGAGAACCTTCTTACGAGGATTACTAGAAGCACAACAAGAAGGGAAGCCTCTAATTCATCTTTGATTTCATTTAGCATTAGTTTATAGTGACTTTTTTTGTGTTTGACTTTGTTTGTGTTGACTTTTACTTATGTGTTGTTTTGTACGCATTGCTAATGGAACATTGTTAGGGAATAACACATATTTGGGGAGGAGAAGAGGATTGGACTTGGCCTGCATGTAGTGTCTGCCTTGGAGCTTGAGAAGCAAAGGTTTGTCTTTCTATAAGGTCAAATGTGCATGGAGAGACTTGGAGAGCAAGGCTAGGTCACGCTTCCCACACTTAGTGTCTCCTTTAGGATGACCTAGATTCTAGAAGCCTTCTCTTTGTATTTGCTAGACTATCTTTGTTTTTGCTAAGAGATCCCTTCCATCACCTATAGAAGGAGACTTCTTTATCTTAGAAGCTAATTTTCCCTATCTCATTCACCCTTCCTCCTTCAAACACTCTTAGATTCCACAATCCAAGCATTCTAATTGGTTTAAGTATTCCTAGCAATGCATTTGTCTATCCCTTAGTATCTAGAGCATGGGTTCTTCAATAGATAACTCACTTTCTTATTCTTCTCTATTGATCCTTTTTGTCACATCTAATTCTTACTTGTCTACAAGAATGCTGCTCGCATACATTATTATGTTGTCTTGAAACTTTTGGTTCAAAATTATTTTCATGATCTCTTTAGACCTTAGTTTCTAAGAATTCGTCTTCACATTAGCTTTTAATTTCTCTTTTTTTTTGTTTGGTTGGTTCGTGTTTTAATTTAAGTATTTTGATTTTGAATTTCATATGTTGTGTCTAGAGTCTTGTGTAATTCATATATGTTGTTATTTCTTATTGTTAACCTTTTTAGTTTGTTTATTCAAATTCTTGAATCTAGAACATCATATAGTTTTGCATGTTTTTTGCTTTAAATTTGTTTTGTTCATATATGCTAGTAAACCTTAGAGATTTTCAATGTTGAATGAAAACAAAAATACTAATGTTCTCTAAAGTTTTTAATATAGTGATGAATGACGCTTCACGGTGAAGAAGGTAAACTCTAAAGAAGAAAACACATAAATGTGATTTACATTCAATCATCAAAGTTAATGGTTTACAAAGACTGGCATGCCTTTTATAAGAGGATAAAGGCAGTCATGTACATCTAGAAAGGGGAATAACATGAAAGAATGGCTTAGAAGGAGTATTGATCAAGCTCTAATGGGAAACCCTAAGGAAGAAGGGAAACCTTCTTTGTGAAGAAGCCCTAGTAGCTAAAAGGTTGGGTGCCTAAAAAGGGAAGAAGGAACCCTAGATGATGTGATACAAAGATGCACTCTGATGTTGAACGCAAAAGAGACGCACTCTGATGTTGGATGATGCATGAAGCAATTTGAGCTATTGAAGACAACATGCTGGCCCAAATAAAAGATCCTTGTGCGCTGACTACTCCAAGATGAGAACTAGAATGATGGTTGCACATTGACACATGTTGGGTGTAACACCCCAAATTTTGGGATGTCACGGATAGTTAGAAAATGAACACGTTTGGCGGAAAAAGTATTATCATTACAAATGTATTAATAAAAAAAACTTATATTTTAATTTAAATTACATAGTTAAAAACATCACTCTGTCTAAAAATTCAAATAACACTTACGGACAAAAGAAAATTACATAATTTCTAATATCTGATTTATAACAACTAAATAACTTATAAAAACTCCTGAGTCCACCCCAGCCTCTCGTCGATCTACTCCATGTCAAAAACATCTGCATTATCATCTGCTCTAGTATAACACACGTTATACGATCATCGCACATACAACAAACACACAAACAAACAAATAGGGGTAAGCTAACCATAAACAATGATATTCACAAAAGAAATTCATAAATAAAACTTGTCCAATAATACTCAACGTCGCATTCAATTAACACGGAAACTTTATTATCACAATCCATCCTTGGTTTGAACACACAAACCCAAAAGTTTAAACAATCATACTAAACCAAACATAGCATCACATTAATCTGAAATCTTCATTAAATTCCACCAAGAGTTTTCAAGCAAATCAAAATACTCTCAACATTCAACCCATGAGAATTTCATATTGCCAACAAAGTACTCACCATCACATCATGCATGGGAAATAAACCATAACATAAACTCATCAACTTATCAAATAATACATTCATACAATGAACCCAACGAGTGACATTCATTCAAACACAGTATAAAATTACACTCAAACCACCACTTAAACTACATAACCATGCAACCCATGAAAACCAAGAAAAACCACCAATCACATAACCCATTTATTCATGTCACTTTCCCACCGTGAATCACATCCTTACACACCTTCATGCCTCAACATCCTCACTTACATCTCTCTCTCTTGGAAAATAACTAATTCTTTTAATTTTTATCCAATCCAACTTAACAACACATTATGCAAACGATTTGGGATTTTAGAAATAAAACTGCAGCTTGTGTAAAGCTCTAAAAATTATGTATTTATATTCAAATTAAAGATGATTGAATCAAGGAACAAAGGTCAATGCTATCAATAACCAAACTACAAGAACCTTGCGATAAGAACTGCTCTCACTACAGAGCTCCGATTCAAGATCCGACCGGTCAAAGTCAAGAACTATGTGTTAAGGATCAACGGTTAAAATTTCAGATCGATCCAACGGTTAACTAAGTGGGAACCTTCATTTTACGAAAAGTGTGCAGGGTAGAAAAATGGATAGCGCCTCAAAACGAGATATAGAAAACGAAAGGTTGCTGCACCAAAATAAATAGCTCACGTACAAGAAAGTGTTCCATCAATCCTTAGCCTCATTGAAATATAAAATCATGTACTGCACCCACATCAATATGCATGATATCAAAAAGAATAAAAAAAAACTAATAATTTTGCACCACATTCACATAAATAAAAAAGAAGAGGTAAAAGAAGAGTTAATCTCATGCAGAAAAGCTTGCTCCAGCAGCATGAATGAAGAGAAAACAATCACACATGCAGGCCATGAAAAAGAAGAAGGATATATCAAGTATATTCATTAAAACCTCATGCACCAATCCACAAAATGAAGAGAAGAAAAGGTAAAGCTTCAAACAAAACAGAAAGCAAACTCAGCTTTCCCTACCGTAAATACCACAGATAAAAGAATGTCAACTTCCCCTACCTCTCTAAAAAACTCCAACTTGCACTCTTTCTCTCTCTTTTTTCTTCTCTCGTCCTAACTCCTTTTTTTTTCTAAAGAAACTTATAGGGTTTAGCTTTATCTAATCCCACCAAATAATTCAGTTAAGATTTCTATCCCATTTTATTTTTCTTATCATTTAACTCCAAAAGATATAATAAAAACAAAAAAAGAAAAAAAATAAAGAAATAAAAATAAAACTGGTTGCAGTGTTTTGAAATCCAATAATCCAATATTTCTGCATGCCATTAGCGGGAACACAACCCATTTACGCTCCATGGGCCCCACACCTTTAAAGGAGAAAAGAATTGAATTTAAAAAACCAAAACAAAACCAATTTCCACTAGTTAGATTCGAACCCCTACATTTGCTTACTAATGCATAAACCTTCCACCATTAGGCTACATGCCATCACATGACATCATATGCATTATAAGAATTAAAGCACTTATACTCCACAAACCATAACTTCTTAACGTAGGTAATAGCAACTCTAATTACTCACATAATAATTATTTTCTATTTCATAATTTAATAACCTAATTAAATTAAATAAATCAATAATATTAATCAATCCATTAATATTTTTTTTATGTGTTTTCCTTTAGTCTAATTTTTCTCTGGTCTTACATTGGGCTGTTGGAAGCAAAGGTTGGTGCTGGTTCTCATAACCCAAAAATGTTGAAGAATTCATGAAAGATGCTCATCGGTTGGGCTGCTTAGAAAACATTGGAGTCTTGGCCCAAACACATGAAGATGAACTTGATGGTAGAATGGGTTGTTGATGTTGGGTTGGCACCAAATGTTGTGGACCTTGGTTCATGCATCCACCTCATCATGTGTAAGACCCGAGAAAAAATTAGAATAAAGAGAAACACATGAAAAAAAATGGTGGCTTGTTTGAGATTATGGATTTTTAAATTAATTATTTTATTTAATTATAATGTATGGGATAATTATTTGAGTGATTTGAGTTACTATTTTATTTATTTTAATTAATTATTTGATTATGGAATGTGAAAATATGTGTTTATAATGCATGGTTCTTTTTCTTGCGCAACCTACGAAAATACGTTACTCCGCAAGATGACCTTTGTCTCATTTTCAATCGCCATGAATCAATCAAAAGTGCATACTCTAGAGAAGGTAGCGGTGGGAACAATAATAAATTTGTTCATGTCTACTGCATTCGTCATACTGCATAAAAACTTCATGCGAAGCGAAGATTTTGAAGAATGCAACACTAAAAAAGATGTTATCAGCATGGATAATTGTCTTCTCAAGTTCTCTTATGAAATTAATTTGTAATTTGCAGTTTGTTTACATCCTATTGTTTTACTAACTAAATCTCTATCAAATAATTTCAGCATATGGAATGGCAGAACCACGTTTTTTTTACTACAAAAACATAATTATAGAGGACAATGTTGAGGCAACACAATGGTTGGACGACATACCAAGAGAAAAGTGGACTCTTGCATGGGACAATGGGCAACAATGGGGACATATGACTACCAATCTCGTTGAGTCCATCAACTCAGTATTAAAGAAGACGAGAAACCTTCCAATCTCTTATATGGTTATGGCAACATACACCCGTTGCAACAAATTCTTCACCAATAGAGGTAGAAAAGTCACAACCATGATGGCTATTGGCCATGTCTACTCTGAAGTGGCAGCAAAGGCATCGAAAGATGCACAATCTAAGGCAAATACTCACACAATGCTTTCTTTTGACAAGAGGAGCACTATATTTTTTATACAAGAAACACAAAATCCAAGAGACATACGACCACCAGGAAGATTTGCAGTCCGCTTAGATGAATTATAGTGTGACTGTGGTAAATTCCAAAAACTACACTTACCATGCTCACACATGCTTGCTGCATACAAATATGCACACCACGATTTTGAAAAGTACATCGCACTTACTATAGATTGGACCAAGTGTCTCAAGTATATGAAGGCCTGTTTGGTGAACTAAGACATGAAGATTATTGGCCTCCTTACAATGGCCAAAAACTACACCCAAATCCACAAATGAAAAGAACACCAAAGGGTAGACCTAAGTCAAGTAGGATAAGAAAAAAGATGAACTTAAGGGAACAACATGATCGATCCAAAATGTAAGATCCGCGGAATTTAATTAATTAAATAAATAATTAAATAATAAATGCGGGAGGGTTGTGCATTTATGACATTAAATTCTGTTATGTATGATGTGGAAGAGTACTAGCTCATGTGGTTAAGAGTACTTGGTTTGTGTGAGAGGACTTGGGTTCAAGTCTTATGTATGCCAATTGTGTGTGTATTTGTTTTTATTGTTTTAATAATATGTTGAGCCACGTTTTGTATGAGATAATGCTTGAGTTGGGTGTGTTAGCAAGAAACATAAGTTGGCCTAGTGGTTTAGATTTGATTTGGCATTGGGAAGGTCATGGGATTGAACCTGGGTGAGTCAAAATTTAACTCTTTTTGTTAAAAGATTAATTGTGGGCTGAATAGGAAAGGGTAGTAAAGACCAAGCAGAAATGGGTAGCTAAAGGGCTGAGAAATAATCAATTAAAGGCCCTTGAATAGCAATGATTGAGAGTGGAGAGAGAATTGAGAATGAAGTAAAGAGGGAAAAAGGAAGTGGTGGTACGGTCAGCCCTTGGTGATCAAAGGAATCCTTCAACTTCAAGCTTTAAGCGGGGAAATTTCAGGTTAGGGGAGCTGAAACTGAATTTTAGCTTTACTGCACTGTTTTTGTTTGATTTGTGATGAATTGTGGACCTAAAATTCGTGGTATACCTGAGGGAATTTGGGGTTGTGGTTTTGGGGACTGTTGCATTGGGATTGGACCTAATAGTTTGCCTATAATGTGATGGTATGTGGTGTATTCTGTGATGTTGCCAAGTTTGGGTGATTGTGGATTGTTTTCGTGTTCAAATAACGTGTATGTACCTATCCAAATTGTGCTTAAAGAATTGGTGTGGTTGAGATGTGTTTTGGGTCACTAGTGCAATGGGTGTGTGCGTGAATCAGCGTCAAAACCTGCAATTCTCGCTCAGGCGAGTCAGACTCGCTTAGGCGAGATACGCAGGGACGCGAACCCTCTATCTGCTCGTGGCCATCGCTCGGGCACAGGGTTTTGGGGTTTGGGCGAGGGCTTATCTCGCTTAGGCGAGTGAGACTTGCCTAAGCGAGAATTCGTGTTCCATTGTGTGGTTTGATTGAACATCTCGCGCATGCAAGGTTGATTGTTGTTTTGAGCGGAAGAACATCTCGCCCAGGCGAGACCCTCTCGCTTAAGCGAGATCGTGAGGGAAGGTCTGTGGTTTTGAGGGACTCGTCGCCTAGACGAGGCACTTTTATCCTGGGCGAACGAGAGTCTCGCCCAAGCGAGCATGAGCTCGCTTAAGCGAGAATACATAGGCTGCAGTGGTTCTAGAGGCTTGCACAGATTGAGGGTCTAGCTATAAGAGGTGGGATGTAATGGTTAAACAAAGGCTCTAATTTAAGCAAGCAAGGGCGAAGAGGTACGTTTAAAGAAGATGTACCTACTGTATTTATAAGACGAGATGAAACTTGTGAGAGGTGTTCTACATGGCTTTTAAAATATCTTCTTGGTGGGCTTGCAAGTGTTCCATGGGTTGTGGCCCTGAACGTATCCTTGAGTTGTGGCTCGGGATAGGGGTTAAGCACGTGGCATTCTATGGGTTGTGGCCCGGAATGACTTCCCTCGAGTTGTGGCTCGGGGTAGCGAATGAACACGAGGAACTTTGAGTGGTGACTCGGGTTGGCGAGTGTGCCGGTGTGAGTGTACTAGTTGTGGCCAGTACGGATGGGTCCAATGGATTGCCCTCCTCAGTGGTTGCTAACGAGTTTGGTAGTCCTGTGACGTTACGGACTATGTTCGTATTTGGGAACTCTATCTGGCGTTACGGTGTGTGATCCGTAGCATGATCTCTACACGTGCTCTATCGGTTGTGGCCGATAGGTGTGGCAGCAAGGCACCTTGAGATACTTACTAGAAGATGTAGAACCCTGTTAACATGGTTGTGGCCATGTGAAAGAAGTGGAACGAGGTTCCCTGATGTACTTAATATGCATGGTGGTGGCCATGTGGAGGGAAGGTAACGTGACTTCCATTAGGTGCCTCGGTGTACATGGTGGTGGCCATGTGATGGAAATAGAGTAAGACTCTGTGGGAAAATAAAGGATACTCAATATGGTGGTGACCATGCAGTACAAAGAAAGAATTGGTGTTGTTGTTATATTATTTGTACTGGTTAAACATGTATATGTATATTGATATATATTCTTGTATGTTTTAACTGTTAGCTCACCCTATTTGCTTGTGTTTGGCGATGATCGTGTACGCGGTACACGTGAGCAGGTGATGATGCAGGTGGAGCTGGTGATGCTTAGCTACGGAGAAGGAATAGCTTGGGGATTTTATTTTATGATTTTGAAACAGTTGTAAACATTTATGTTCTTGGACTTTTTATTTTATAATTGACGAATACTTGTCTGAATTTTCATTATCGATATATGAAATAAAGACTTAAATTTCCCACATTTTGGGAAATGAGGTATTATTAAATGCGACGTTATTATCTATTTTTTTTAAAAATAAATGATGCTGATGTATGATTTCTTATCTATTTTATTAAATTCGCAATATCCGGACGGGATGTTACACCAAACACCAGGATACACCAAAAGAACATGTTTGAACAATTCTGAGGCATCCATTTCTCATTGTTGATTATGTTTCATTTAACAAAGTATGTTCCGTGTACCATTACTTAATGTATTTAATGCATGCATGTTCATTTCTTTGTATTCATCTTGAACTTTTACTTTATCATTTTTTTTTGTCGAAAATAAATTTTTTTTTAATTTTTTATATTTTTTCAATTTTTTTTTTTAATTTCTATTAAAAATTTCTCTATTTTTCTCTATTTAAAATATCTATAAATATTTATATGGTCCAAACCAAGTATATCAAACACGGTGTGAGTAATTTTCGAAGTTTTTGATTACCTTCACAAAAAATATTCTCCGCTCTCCACTTATTTGCACAAGATTTACCACATAAGTGTGACAAGTGCTATGGGATTTATTTGGCACAGTAGACAAGATAATTCAATAGTTTGGGTTCATAAGCACTTGAATGTAATTACTACGGTCCATACCAAGTACATCAAACATGGTATGTGTAATTCTCCAAGTTTTCAAAAACTTGTACAAAAAGTCCATTTTAGCTCACCGCTTATTTGCATAAAACTTACCACATATGTGTAACATGTGTCGTGCCATTATTTTGGGACAAAAGGTAAGGCAATTCATTTGTTTGGACTCATAAGAACTTCAATGTAATTACTATAGTTGATACCAAGTACATCTATAATTTTCTATATTTAAAATCTCTATAAAAATTAATTTTTGCACTATATAACTTAAAATTTTTATTTTTGTATTTTCTATAAATATTTTTTGTATAAATATTCTAAATGTTTTACATATTCATATATCTCATTTTTAACTTTACATTAATTTTCTTTTTAAAGATTTAATTTTATTTTTCTAACTAATTACACATGAAGTTTTATTACATACATTATTTTAATAATGTAGTTTTACCTGGGGTTTTGTGTTCCCCTCTATAGCTTTGAGTGCAGGCACACGTTTCTGTTATGGGTACTTTCCTTTGCTTTTATTTTGGTTGTTGGTTTAACCTTATGGAAAACGATTCTTTGACAAACAAAATTTGACAAAGTTTTGACAAAGCTGAGCTGGCTTTTATATGTCATTGTTTTATTTATTTTTATTTGTAAATAATTTTTCATGCTGCCTTTGAGAAGGGATAAACACTATCAAACTTTCTTCCCTAACTTTCATTTTCAAAGTTTCTATAGCTGTTCTTTTGTGTCACCATTCCCTCCTTCAAGCTCTCTTCTGTGTCTCGTTGCTTCTCCTCCATAATCCTTCGCGACATACGTTTGTCTCAATCCTTCTTCCAGAAGGTTACTTTCATATTAAGGGTTTGGTGTGTTCTTATTTGTACATGGCTTTCGTCTTTACTGTTTCCGCCTTCATTTGCATTGCTTTCGTTGTTCCAGTGTTGGAGTTCGACGACATCGTAGGTTAGTTTTCCTTCTTCTTGTATTTTGTTTTTTTTTTCGAGATCTTGTTATTCTTTTTTCTAGGTTTAGAATTTTATTCGAAGCCTCTGTGTTTGCATCCCTGTTTTCGTCCTCCCATTTTCACGTGCTTTGTTTTATTGAATTTATTTCATTTTGTAGTTTTAGGGATTTTTTTTGGTATTTGGGTTTTGATTTCTAATTTAGGGAAAGTAATCATTCTTTTTCGTAGATGGTGATGTTGAGACAATAATAATTATGAGACAATAGACTTGGATGGCGTTAGGTTACAATTTTTTTTTTGCATGATTTGCTGATTCCATAAGTGTTGAAAAGTTGGATTAGGTTCCTATGTCTTTTTTGTTGTTGTTATAATTGAAAGTCCTCTAGTCTTTATTTTGGTAATCTTCAACCCCTTTGATTTGGTGATCCTTTTGAGATTTTGCTTTTGTAATTCTTGTAGCTTTATTCACAACCATACCTGTAGTTACATGAGAAATGTTTCCTTCATGGCTTCAGGATCCAAGAAACCCAAAAGTACTAGTCTCTTCTCATCTTTGACCATTTATTTAAACATGCTTAATTGTTTGTGCTTACAAGTTCAAGAAATATCAATATTTTATATTTTATTGTGAAAATGATATTCTCCAAATCTGAAACTTTGTAATTTGATTATTTGATATTATTTCTTCTACACCAGCTCTGATAGCAAATATTGGAGGTGTTTTTTACTTTTTAGTTGAATTATTTGAATAAAAATTTGTCGCCTTTGTACATACATGATGTCACACATTTTTAGTACCATATTCTTATAATTCATCTCCCAATTTTGTTTCTCATTGCAGGTTGATGTTGATAACATTTTACAATTGACTATAGAGAATTGATTGTTGCAACATTGCATTTAAACAAGGTTTACAGAGAAGATCATTTAGGTGCAACTTTTTCATTTTTTGATAGAAGTGGAAGCGACTATATCACTCAAGATGAGCTTGAAAAGGCTTATGAAGAATTTCATATTAAGAATGTACATATGTTTGAGGAAATGATCTAAGAAGTTGATCACAACAATGTGAGTACATTTTACTGTAACGTAAATAATGTTTGACATCTAATAAATGAAATCATAATTCTTAAAAGAATAATGTACTTAAAATTCTAAGTAGGTGTAATCCTTATCCCATGGACTATGTGTAGATTAAATATTCATGGATTTCCTTAAATTTGACTAATTATATGCAGTTATTGAATTTAGAGTTATTAACTAAAGCCCTTAATATATATATTTATTTAACTAAAGCCCATATCAAGATGAACATTTTATTTCAAAGTGTATTTGACTTGGACCACATGTCCTTGGGGGTTTATAAAAATTTAGTGGGTTTGTGTTTTTTCCCATGTTGTGAAATAGAAATGATGTGGAAAAAACACTAGAAAATATTTTCTCTTTTTAAGTACCATACACTTTGTCATTAAGTGGCAAACACAATACAAGTTTTAGCACATAGGGTTAACCAAATCAAGATGAACAATGGCAAATAATTATGTGGTAGTTTTTTTGAAGTTGACATGAATTAATTAAAAAAGAAACAATCAAATGTGTTCCAAAAACAAAGTTCCAAATATATTTTCCAAAGTATTAGGTACCAAACATAGAGTAATTATCTGGAAAATGCTTTATTGCTTTTTTCATAATTATAATAAATAAGTGGTTAAGTATGTTGTATACGTTATGAACAACATTTACACGGTCATAATTAAATGATAATTAGAAAATGTGTAGGCTTGGACTCTTGCAATTGGGAAAAATTAATTTAAAACATATATTAACTATTTTTCCAAAGTATTAAGTATCAAACGTAGAGTAATTATGTGACAAATGTTGTGTTACTTTTTTCATAATTATAATAAATTAGTGGTAAACTACTTTATATACATTATGAAGAATTTTTACGTGCTCACAATTGAATGATATTTACAAAATATGTAAACTTGAACTTTTGCAATTGGAAAAAAAATAATTTAAAAAATATAAATTAGATATTGTTTCCAAAGTATTAGGTATCAAAAATAGAGTAATTATGTGGCAAATGCAATATTATTTTTTTCATAATTATAATAAATAAGTGGTTAACTACCTTGGATACGTTATGAACAACTTTTACAAGGTCAAACTTGAATGATATTTAGAAAATGTGTAGGCTTGGACTCTTGCAATTGGGAAAAAATTAATTTAAAACATATATATTAACTATTTTCCCAAGTATTAGGTATCAAACATAGAGTGTTAACTATATTTTCAATATGAATATGTTCAACTTGTTGTGCAAAAACTATAACTGTGTTTGCTACTTAATTATAACATTTTTGATACATAGTCATTGGAAATATTTTGGTGTTTTTTTTTGCACATGATTTTAATTTTAAATCATGGGAAAACCCACAACCTTTATTGGATTCCACATGGACTTGTCTCCCACCTCAAATACATTGTGAAATATATTGTCAATATAAATCTGTTTAACTTGTTGTGCAAAAACTCTAATTGTGTTTGTCACTTAATTACAATGTGTTTGGTACATAGTTGTTGGAAATATTTTGGAATTTTGTTGTACATGATTTTAATTTCAAATCATGGGGAAACCCACACCCGACAACTTTGTTGAATTCCCCATGGACTTGTCACCCACTTCAAATACACTGTGAATTATATTTTCAATATGAATATGTTTAACTTGTCGTGCAAAAACTATAATTACGTTTGCCACTTAATTATAAAGTTTTTGGTACATAGTTATTGGAAATATTTTAGAGTTTTTCTTGCACATGATGTTAATTTCACATCATAGGGGAAATCCACACCTCACAACCTTTGTTAGATTCCACATGGACTTGTCACCCACCTCAAATACAATGTAAAATATATTGTCAATATGAATCTGGAATCTGTTTAATCTATTATGCAAAAATTATAATTGTGTTTTCCACTTAATTACAATGTGTTTAGTACATACTTATTGGAAATATTTTGGAGTTTTTTTTTTCACATCATTTTAATTGCATATCACAAGGAAACCCACACCCCAGGACCTGAGCTACCATATTTGGATGACTAACAACAAGGGGATTCTCATTTAACTAGTTTGTTTTTATCTTTTTAAGGAGTTTAACAAAGTATTTGTAGAAGACCAAAGACAAGTCTAAAAACAGCACTTCGTAGAAAAACCTAAAAAAAAAAGAGTACGAAGAAAAAGGAAAACTTATCTATGATATCTTCCAAACAAAAAACAAAAGCGCAATCCATAAAACAACACATCAAACTCTATCGAGAACCAATGCGAGAGAAACATAAAGCAACTTTACAGGAACGAGTATGGAAGAGAAGCATAGAAAGAACAAAGAAAACTTGGGAGAAGCGCGACAGAGAGAGTGGAGCGTGAAAGTTGAAAAGCAAAATTGAGGAAAGGAAATTTGGCAAGGTATTTTTTCCTTTCCTAGCGTGGAAAATTTTATTAAAATAAAAAAAAATAGAATTACTTAAATGTGAGCCAGCTCAGCTTTGTCAAAAAGTTTGTCAAATTTTGTTTGTGAAATAATCATTTTCCTTAACCTTATAGTGGTGTTTGTTGTTTTGGCTTTACTCTTTACGTTGATTCTAGGAGTGTTTCCTTTTGGAAGTGGTTAATTGGGAGTTTTCTTACGTGCATGGGTCAAGGGAGGGGCTTTGAGTGAAGGCAAGTGGGTGCTATCAAAGGATAGAAGGGTTCTTTTTGTTGAGAATATTACTTAATATCTTTTTTATTTAAATTAGTTTTTAGAAAATATTTCAATTTTAGAGATATGTTTCAATTTTAGAAATTTGTTATTATTTTAGATTAGGAGTGAGATATTCTAAATATTTTATACTTGATATTTGTTATATTTTGCTCTATATATAGAGTATATCAATAAAATACAAAAAC